>Ga0207422_1000140_pt1 | contig 276186 bp, 216 predicted proteins | sample MarCyaLeptolynsp_FD_187757 | JGI IMG/M metagenome (GOLD analysis project Ga0207422, IMG submission 187757) | Marine cyanobacterial communities from Panama - species 1 Leptolyngbya sp. (SPAdes) | ecosystem: Environmental > Aquatic > Marine > Unclassified | place: Panama: Panama City | collected... | reverse complement strand
CCCGCCGGTGCCGGCAGGTCTCGGCCGAGCCGCAGCGTGACGTCGGGCAAGGTGAGCGTCATGAGCGCGACGGTCGAAAACTCTTGCCAGAGTTTTTCGACTTCCTTGCCCAGCGGCGCAACCACCGAGTCGATGACCGCGTGGGCGCGCTCGAGCAGCCCGCCCGAGACTTTGTCGGCCACGGCTTTTTTGTGGCCGTTGAGCAGCATGTCTTCGATGGGCGCGTCGAGCGAGGCGGCGATGTACGTCTGCAGTCGCGTTTGTTCGTGCAGTCCGGTGAGGCAGTTGGCCAGGCACATGAGCTCGGCCTTGGCATCGGCGTCGGTTTCGTAAAGCGCCTTGTAGTAGTTCTCGATCGCGCCTCGCAGCCATCCCTGGCCGCCGCGCTTTACCGGTTGGCGCGTGCCGTCGGACTGCACGACGATCTCGTCGGGCAACGCGTCCCCCGTGGTGTAGTGGTCGAGAATGGCGGCCAGCTTGGTGTCATCGGGCGACGACACGCCTTTAAAGGTATGCACGAACCGCGAGAACATCTCGCCGATCTCGGCAAACACCACTTTGTTGCCGGTCATGATGTTCCACTGAACATCGTGGAGCGCCTGGCGCACGTGGGCGAACACGCCCTCGCTGTGATGGTCGAGCTTGGCGTCCGGCGTGACCTCGTGCAGCCCCTGATTCACCTTGTCCATGGCGCCGCGCGCGTGCGGCGACGCTTCCAGAAGACCGTGAAACATGCGCGGCACTTCGTCGTCTCGGATGAACGTGCCGGCGGTGCGCGATGCCCAGATGGCGAAGCTGCACCAGTTGCGGTTTTCGACCCCGAACATGTCGACGAATGCCGACGCGAGGTCGTGGTAGCCAAGCGTTACGAATAGATTTCGCAGCGCCGGGTCATTGTCCATTGCGACAATTTGCTCGGTCTGATCGACCAGGCTTCCTTCAACGAGCTTCACGGTTCCCCCTCCGTTGCTAGTTCTCCAAATGCTATCGCATACCGGGCGAATCTGCGAAGCTAGAGATGCTTATGGCGCACTACCAGAGGACCTTCGCCGTCGAGAAAGACCTTCCCGCCTGCTTCGCTTACGTAAGCGACTTCCGGCATACGGCGACCTGGGACCCGATGGTGACCTCAGCAACCCTGGTGGACGGGGAGCCGATTCGGGTGGGCACTACCTTTGAAGTGATCAGCAAGTTCATCGGTTCTCGGACCGTCACGCTGCCCTACACCGTGAAGGAACTCGAACCAAACCGTCGCCTGGTCATGACGGGAACGTCCAGCATCATGCGCTATACCGACACAATCGACTTTACGGCGACCGAAGCCGGCACCCAGATCTCCTACGATGCCAAAGCGGAGCTTACCGGGCTTCTAGGGTTGGGCAATTTTGTATTCCCGCTCATGTTCAAGCGCATTGGGGATAACGCGACCGACGGCATTCAACGCGCCGTGAATGAGCACGCGTAACCTTCGGCTGGGCGAATCGCGCCGTGCTACGCTCCCGGTATGGGGGGCACGGACGAGCAGTTCGAGCGGGCGATCACCGTTCCCGCGAAGCGAAACGCGGTGAGCAAAGCCGCGCCGCTCCCAGCCGCGGCGCTTGACGACGCGGCGCTCGCCGACGGCGCGTCGCGTACGCCGTCGACCGACGACGTTCGAAACCAGCTGCATACGCCGGCGTGGGAGCGATTGCGACACGTCGCGGAGCTCACGCGGGGCGGCATGGCCAAGCTCGATGTCGTCGTCGATGAAGTGCTGCAGCGGCGCCTCGCCCGCAAGACCATCCTTCCACAGCTGGAAAACCGGGACACCACCTGGCGCATGTTCGTGCGCGAAGCGCAGATCACCAGCCGCCTGTCTCACCCGAACATCGTGCCCGTTCACGACATTGCGTACGACGAAGAAGGCCATCTGTCGTTCACGATGAAGCTGCTGCACGGCGAGACGCTCACGGAGCTGATCGAGTCGTTTCCGTCGGGCCCGCTATCGCGCGATGAGCTTTTCACCGTGATCGACGTCGTGATCAAGGTGTGCGATGCGCTGGCCTACGCCCATTCGCGCGGCGTGCTGCACTGCGACGTCAAGCCGTGCAACGTGATGGTCGGCGACTTCGGGCAGGTCTACCTGATGGACTGGGGGGTCGCGCAGGTCATGGACCGCCCGGCGCGGGCTCCGAGCAGCGGCCCCGGTGCCAACCTCACCGTCGAAGAGGCAATCACCGACCCGCTCGAGCTCGACGAGGAAAAGGTCGACTCTCTGGTTCTGGGCACGCCCAACTACATGTCGCCGGAGCAGGCCAGCGGACCGCGGGCGCTGCTCGATGGGCGCGCCGACGTGTTTTCGGTGGGGGCGATGCTGTTCGAGGCCTTCACCCGCCGGCCGCCCTACCTGGGCAAGGACACCCAGGTGGCGCTGGCCCACGCGCATCTGGGCCGCATCCCGGCGGTGAGCACCGTGGTTGGACCGGCGGCGATTCCGCCGGCGCTCGAGCGCATCATTATGAAGGCGCTCGCCTACGACCGCGAGCAGCGCTACGCCAACGTGGCGGCGCTTCGGGCCGACCTGGTGAGCTTTGCCCGCGGCGATGGCGAGTTCCCGCGCATGACCGTGAGTGCGGGCCACACCATCATCGCCGAGGACGACGCGCCCGACGCGGCGTACATCATCGTGCGAGGCTCGTGCGAGGTATCGCAAAGCGACGACGGTCAGCGGCGAGTCGTGCGCGTCATGGAGGCCGGCGAGGTCTTTGGCGAGGCGGCGATTCTGAGCGACAGCCGGCGCACGGCGACCGTGGTCGCCCTGCAGGAGACGGAGCTAATCGTCATCAGCCGCAGCGTGCTCAACGAGGAAGTCGGCGTGCTCAAGCCGTGGCTGCGCAGCCTGCTGCAAAGTCTGGCCCAGCGATTCGGCAGCGTGGACCAAGAGCGCCGGCGGGCGGTGCGGTCGGCCGACAAGGCTGACTAGGGCGCTGGCCTGGCGCCGCTGGTTTTCTGTCTTGGGACCCTACAGCCGGCCGAGGGCCAGGTAGGCGGTCATGGAGACCGAGATGGGGCCCGGGCCGAGGGACTCGTGCAGGCGGTGGCCGATGCGTTCGGCTACGGGGGCAAAGGCGTCGCCCATGCTGTTTTCGAGCAGCACGATGGGCGCAAAGGCTCGCCGCAGTAGCGTCCAGTACTCGGCGGTGGTTGGCGATGCGAGCCCGTGGGTGCGCTCGTGGACCTCGACCTGGAAGCCGGCGGCCCCCATCTCGGCGCGGATCGCCTCGGGAGTCGACAGCGGCGGCGGCTCGCCTTCGTCCTTCATCGAGGGCAGCTCGGCCGCGAGCGCCTCGAACAGGGCGTTGAACTCCTGGATCTCGTCCATGGGATGCCAGCTCGCCACCACCGCGCGGCCGCCCGGGCGGAGGACCCGGGCCAGCTCGCGAAATCCAGCCGCTCGATCGGGAAAGAACATCAGGCCGAACATCGAAAAGCCGGCGTCGAACGAGTCGTCGTCGAAGGGCAGGGCCTGACCGTCGCCCTGGTGCACGTCGACGTTGCTGACTCCTTTGGCGGCCGCCCGGCGACGGAACTCGTCGAGCATGGCCGGCGAATAGTCGAGGGCGTTCACGCTGGCCGCGGTGTCGCAGGCGAGCAGGCTGAGGCTTCCCGGCCCGGCGGCAACGTCGACCACGCGGTCGCTGGACTTCACCTCGGCAAGGCCCAGCGCGTCGGTCGCAAAGCGCTCGAAGTGTTCGACGCTGAGCTCGGCGTAGCCGGGGGCGACGAGGTTCCAGGTGCTGGCTTCGGAAAGCGGGTTTGACACGCCGGGACGGTAGCGTGCCGGTGCCGCGGCGCCAGGAATCACCGTCGTCGTTTGCGCAGCCACGCGAAGAAAAGCAGGCCGAGCATCCACAGCGGTCGCGGTGACGGCGCCGCTACCGCGCAGCCGCCTCCGTCGTTCTCGCCGCCGGTCGTGTCGTCGTTTCCGCTGGTGTCGCCATCGCCGTCGCCCCCCGGCGGATCGTCGGGCACCGTGCAGAAATCGGCTCGCTCGGCGGCGGCCACGTCCGGCTCGTCGGTGATGATGATGTCGGCGCCGGCCAGCATCGCGGCCTGCATGTCGGCCGGATCGTTCACGGTCCAGACCGCGGTGCTGATGCCCGCGTCCGCAAAGGTCGGTAGTGAGTCGAGCACGACCTCGCTGTAGAGCAGGTGAACGGCCGAGATGTTCGTCTCCGCCAGGTCGGCGACCTCCGGAACCGAAAGCGAAAGCAGGGCCAGCTCGGCGTCGGCGTCGAGGCCGCGGAGGGCGGAGAGAAAGTCGACGAAAAACGAGCTCACGACCACGCGGCGATCTGTGGCGTCGCCGTCGAGGGCAGCCTTTACCGCGGCCGCGACCTCGGCCGGATCGTCGGGGCTGCAAGCCGAGTCCCGGGTGAGCTTGACGTCGACGTTGAGGTCACCGTCGATAGCGGCGAGCACGCCGGCGAGGGTGGGGACGCTGGCTGGCGCGTCGGCGCTGCCGGCGTTGAGCGACGCAATCTGTTCGTCGGTGAGCGCGTTGACGCAACCCGAGCCGTCGGTGGTTTCTTCGGCACGGTCGTAGTGCAGGACCACCGGGGTGCCGTCGGCGGACAGACGCACGTCGATCTCGACGAGGTCGGCGCCCTCGGCCAACGCCTGCTCAAACGACTCGATGGTGTTCTCGGGGAAAGGATTGTTTCGGTCGTTCTCGCCCGTGCCGCGGTGACCGTCGATGCGGATGGACGCCAGGCACTCCGCATCCTGCGCCGCTGCGGGAGTGGACACGGCCAGGGGCGCGAGGGCGGCGGCGCAGGCCACCAGGCGTGTGGTGAGGTTCCGGCTGGATTGCATCTCCTACGATCGTAGCCGGCGAGGCTGCACTGTCCTTCACCGAACGGACAATCCCGGGCTCGGAGAGCGGCGGCTATGTCTGTCGAAAGTGCCACCTTGCGCCGCTTCGTGGGAAACCATGTCGTCTTCGGGCGTCGGGCCACGCGCCTCGCGGCGGTCGGGTCGAGCTAAGTGCTGAACGCGTAAAGCCGATCACGAAACCTCCATCCAGCTTCAGTCCTGATGCATTTTTGCAGCGAAGTTGTCACACGCGCGAGACGGCGACTGTTGTACCGATGGGGGCGAAACGCGCCGCTCCGGGTCCGGCCTGGACGGTCTGAGCGCCTCTTCCCCCGCTGTGATCAGCCTTGTCGTTCCCGCCGCGCATGTTGCAACGCAATCGTCACAGAACGGCGCTTCGGCGGGCCGACCGGGCCGAGCCGAGATCGGTTTTTCGGTCGCGTACGCCCCGAAATCGGGCTTTCGGCGTGAAGTGCCTTCGCCCCCGTCGGATTTGCCGATGTTCCGGCTGTCCGTAACCAGTTCGTAACACCCACAGGATATGACCGCGCCACCGATGTCCCGAACCATGCCGACGCTCGCGGCTGTCGCCGCCCTGGTCGCCCTGCTGGGCGCTCCTTGGGTCGCCTCCGCTCAACAATCGACCGACCAGCTTGCGCAGAAACTCGCCGAGCTGCGTACGGAAGTGGAGGAGCTGTCCGCGCAGCTTTCCGACGCCAAGACCGAGACGCACAACACGATGCGCTCGCTCGCGCGGCAGAAGGCCGACCTTCAGGTCGAGCTCGACCGCGAAAAGGTCCGTCTGGCCAAGCTGCGCTCGTCGCTCGACAAGCGCAAAGAGAAGATTCAGGAGCAGTCGGCCGAGGGCGACGACTTGGCGCCGATCTTCGCCGCCGCTACCAAGCAGCTGCGCGGCTACGTCGAGACGAGCATGCCGTTTCGTCGCGACGACCGGCTCGCAGCCATTGCAAAGATCGAGGAGCAGCAGAAACAGGGCGTGCTTACCTACCAGCGCGCTCTTTCGCGCCTGTGGAGCTTCGTCGAAGACGAGTTCCGCATGACTCGCGAAAACGCCATGTACCGCCAGGCCATCGTTCTCGACGGCGAGGAGATGCTCGCCGATGTGGTTCGGGTCGGCATGGTGATGCTGTTCTTCAAGACGTCGGACGAACAGCACGGGTACGTCGTTAAGCGCGACGGCAAGTACAGCTACGTCACGGTGTCCTCCCCCGAGGACAAGCGGCGCATCGAGTCGCTGTTCGATAACTATAAAAAGCAAATTCGCGTCGGCTACATGCCGGTTCCGTTCCAGGCGCTTCCCCCGAGGTCCAAGTAATGCGTACCGCGATCGCCACGTTTCTCGCGGCCCTGGTGCTGTTGCCGTCGGCGACAGCCCTGGCCCAAAGCAAAAAGACGTCCGAGGCGGGCCGCGCCCGACTCGATGCGGCCTACAAGCGCGAGTTCGCCTTCCTCGAGGCCGAAAAGCGGGCGCTTGTGAAGCGGCTGGAAAACGAAAAGCAGTCCGCGAACAAGCGAGTTTCCGCGGCGCAAACTGAGATTGCGACCCTGCAGGGACGTCTGGTCGCGGCTTCCAACGAAGCTGAGCGTCTCAACGAGCTGCTCTACCAGGCCGAGCGCGATGTCGAGGGACTCGACGAAAACACCGACGTGCTGCGGGACATTCTCACCCGGGCAGCCACGGCCTACGAAAAGGTCGACGTGACCTTGCCCGACGCGAACACCGAAACCGTCGAGGGACTGCAAAGCCAGCTGAAGTTCGTGTTCTCGAGCGTGCCCGGTGCCCTCGCGTCGCAGGGAGAGGTCGCGGTCGTCAAGGACAAGTACTTCGGGCCCACGGGCAAAGAGGTCGAGGGCGACGTTCTCCGCGTGGGCAACATCGCGAGCTTCGGCTTTGTCGAGGGCGCCGCGGGGCCGCTGGCGCCGGCCGGCGAGGGCCGGCTCAAGGTTTGGGTCGACGAGGGCAGCCAGGGCCCGGTGGCCCAGATGGCCCAGGGCGGACAGCCCTCGGTCCTGCCGCTCTTCATCTTCGAGGCGCTCGACAAGCCCATCGATCAGAAAGAGGGCAAGAGCCTCAAGGAGTTCATCAACACCGGCGGCGTCATTGGCTGGGTGATCGTGGTTCTCGGCTGCGTCGCCATGTTGATGGTCGTGGCACGCGCACTCTTTCTCTGGGTCAGTTCGGCCGGCACTACCAAGGTGCGGGTGCCGGTGCTGTCGCATCTCGAGCGGGGGGAAGCCGCCCAGGCGCTCAAGGTCGCCAAGGGAGCCAGCAACCCCGCCGGCCGCGTGCTCACCGCGACCCTGTCCAACCTCGACAAAGACCGCAGCGCTCTCGAAGACGTGGTCGCCGAGGCCGTGCTGCAGGAGCAGCCGCGCCTGTCGCGGTTCGGCCAGTCGATTCTCATCATCGCCGCGGTGTCGCCACTGCTCGGCCTGCTCGGCACCGTCACCGGCATGATTTCGACCTTCGACATCATCACCGAGTTCGGCACCGGCAACCCGAAGCTTCTCTCGGGCGGTATCTCCGAGGCTCTGGTGACGACCGAGCTCGGCCTGATCGTCGCCATTCCGTCGCTGCTGCTGGGGCACATCCTCACCGGTTGGTCGGAGGGCATTCGCGACCAGCTCGATGCGTCGGCCCTGGCGGCAGTGAACCGCGCCCACGGCATTGACGTCGCCGATCGCTCCGATGACGACGGTTCGAACAAGACCAAGGGCGGCGCCGTCAAATCCGATAGCGAGGGCGAGCGACCCCCGGCGGCGGCGCCCGAGCCCGCCTGAGACAGCGCCACATCATGGACACCGTCTCCCACCTGCTCGAAGCGTTTCGCCGATACATCGATCTCGGCGGCTTCGTCATGCCGCCGCTCATCGTCGGCACGATGATCCTCTGGTACTGCATCGGCGAGCGCTTGTTCACCCTGCGCCACGGGAGCCTGACGCCGCTGCGCGTTCGCGTTCGCCGGTGGCAAGAAGGGCGTACGGCCGAGCCCGTGGACATCATCGACCGGGCGGCTCGGCACGCGGTTCGCGCCGCGGACCGCAACCCGAAGTTCGTTACCGAAGCCCTGCACGACGCACTGTTCCCCTACTACCAGGAGCTCAAGCGCGGCCGGACCGCCATTCGCGGTGTCGTCGCGATTGCGCCGCTGCTCGGCCTGTTGGGCACCGTGGTCGGCATGATTGAAACCTTCGACTCGCTCGGCGACATGTCGCTGTTCGCGCAGTCGGGCGGTATCGCCGGCGGTATTTCCCAGGCCCTGTTTTCGACGCAAATGGGGCTGTGCGTCGCGGTTCCCGGCGTCATCGTTGGCCGGATGCTCGAGCGCCGGCAGACGGTTCTCGAAGATCAGCTCGACCAGCTCAAGGCGCTTCTCGGAGGTGAAAAGTGAGGCTCAGAGCACGACCCGAGCAGAAGTCGGACATCGACATCTCGCCGCTCATCGACATGGTGTTCATTTTGCTCATCTTCTTCATGGTCTCGACGACCTTCGTCAAAGACATGAAGATCGACATCGAGCGGCCGGGCGCTGGCAGCGCCGAACGAGCATCGACCAAGTCGCTGCGAATCAACATCGATTCGAGTTCGACGATTCTCATCGACGGCAATCCGGTGCGCCCCTGGATGGTGCAAAGCCGGGTGCGCGATTACCTGGAGGGTGCGGGCGAAGGCAGCGTGTTGGTCATCACTGACCGCCGTGTGCCGGCCGAGACCCTCGTTGAAGTGGTTGACCAGTGCCGTTTGGCGGGGGCGAGCGACGTGGGTGTCGCGACCGAGAAGGAGGCAGGCTGATGGCGGTTATGGGACGTAGGTTGAGTGCGTTCTTGGGGATGTTCACGGGCAGCCTGCTCGTGTTCTTCCTGCTGTACGCGATGAACGAGTTCACGGACAAGCCGGAAAAGGAAAAGCCGAAGGAGGCGGCGGCGTTCGTGGTCGACAAGGCGAAGAAGAAGCCGCCGAAGAGGCAAAAGCCGAAGCCGCGCAAGACGCGCAAGACCAAGTCCACAGCTCGGCGCGCTCCGGCGCCCAATATCGGCACGAGCCTGTCGGGCCTGTCGTTCGACCTGCCGCAGTTCGAAAACGCCGACCTCACGGCCGGCTCCGATCGTCTCCTCGGCGGCGCCGGCGACGACAAGAGCCTGGTCATGACCGAGGACTCGGTCGACAGCCTGCCGACGCCCCGCTCGCGCACGGCGCCGGCCTACCCGGACAAAGCCCGCAGCCGCGGCATCACCGGCTACGTCACCTTGAAGCTCAAGGTGACCGAGGACGGCCGCGTCGAGCGCGTGAAGGTCGTCGATTCCAACCCCGTCGGCGTGTTCGAAGACTCGGCCATCGCCGCGGTGCAGAACTGGTCCTTCGACCCGGCCACCTACAAGGGCGAGCCGGTGGCGATCGAAGTGACGCAGAAGATTCCCTTCCGCCTCAACTAGTCTCCTGATGTATCGACGTCTCGTCATCCTCGCGGCGGTCGCCGCCGTTCTGACCGCTGGCCTTGTCGTTACGGCCCGCTCGTCGTGGGCTGCGGACGACAAGAAGAAGTCCGCCGGGCAACAGGGCGAAGAGGAAGAGATCGACTACATCGCCCTGGCGGCCCGTCTGTACAAGGACGAGCGCTACGACCGGGCGTCGTCGGTGCTCGACCAGGTCGAACTCAAAAAAGAGGGTCTCGATCTACAGCGCTACTACCTGCTTCGCGGCCTCATCGCGCTGAAGCGTTCGCTGTACGCCGACTCCGTCGAGAACTTCGAAAAGCTCATCGAAGTCGGCGGCGCCAAGCCGGAGATCTACAAGTACATCGGCCAGGCCAAGTTCAACCTGCGCGATTTCGACGGTGCTATCGAGGCTCTCGAAAAAGCAGGCGACGAGGTGCGCAAGCTCGCGGGCGGGATGGAGCTGCTGTCCCAGGCGTACTGGCAGGCGGAAAAGCCCGGCGAGGCCCTGGCCATTGTCGTCGAGGCGGACAAGCGCTTCAAAGACACCAACAAGTTCGCGCGCCTCGAGATCTTCTACCTGGTTAAGCTCGGGCTCTACCAGGAGCTGGCCCGCAAGAGCGCGAAGTTCGTCGACCGTGACGACATTGAGCCTCAGGACCTCGCTGCCATCGCCGACAGCTTGCGCGAGGTGAGGCGCCTGGACGAGGCGCAGCGCATTCTCGAGGCCGCTCGCCTGCGTTTCCCGGACGAGACGGTCCTCGACCTGGCTCTTGGCGCCGTGCTGCTCGACAAGGAGCAGACCCTGGCGGCGGCCATGCTGTACGAGTCGGTGGCGCGTCTCGAGCCCGAGAAGCTTGTCGAGGCGGCGGAGTTGTTCCGGCGCGCCGGCCGGCTGGAGCGGGCCCTTTACCTCAACGCCCGAATCGCCGACCAGAAGCAGAAGATGCGCCAGCGCCTGCAGATCATGCTGCAGATGGAGCGCTACGAGTCCATCGCCGCCATGGAAGTGCGGCTTTCGCGGCTCGGCCTGCTCGATGATGAGCAGATTCGCTACGCACTCGCCTACGGCTACTTCGAGCTCCGCGACTTCGACGCCGCCCTGCGCCACATTCGGCAGCTGCAAAGCGCCGAAGTCTTCGAAAACGGCATCCAGTTGCGCAAGGCGATTGAGCAGTGCAACGAAGCCGGCTGGCAGTGCCGCTAGCGGGCCGGCTGCGCCGGCCGCCTGCTTCGTTGCCCAATCCTGACAGGCCCTGAGCCTGCTGCGGTTTGGCGCCTTGCATCCGGCCGTGCTCGCTCGGCCCGCCGCGGAGGCCGGCCGACCGGCTAGCTGGCGCAGAGGGCTTCGACTTCGGCGACTTCTTTGGGCGCCCCCGACGTAAGTACGTCGTTGCCGGTCGGGGTGATGAGCACGTCGTCTTCGATTCGGATCCCGATGCCGCGAAAGGCGTCGTCGACCCCTTCGGCATTGCCGGCGATGTAGAGCCCCGGCTCGATGGTGATGACCATTCCGGGCTCCAGCGGCCGACAGGCACCGTGGGCCTGGTAGTTGCCCACGTCGTGCACGTCGAGGCCCAGCCAGTGGGACGTGCGGTGCATGTAAAACCGCTTGTACGAGTCGTCGGCGATGCGCTCTTCGACGGTTCCGTCGAGCAGCCCGAGCTCGATCATGCCCCGGGTGAGATGCTCGGTGACCTGGTCGTGCAGGGCGTCGATGGTAGCGCCCGGGCGAGCGGCCTCGATCGCGGCCTTCTGCGCCTCCAGAACGACCTCGTAGCAGCGCCGCTGGGCGTCGGAAAAGCGCCCCCCAACGGGAAACGTGCGGGTGACGTCGGCCGTGTAGAACCCGTACTCGCAGCCGGCGTCGATGAGCAGGAGGTCGCCATCGACGAGCGGCCCGTTGTTGTCGATGTAGTGGAGGATGGTCGCGTTGTCGCCGGAGCCGACGATGGACGGGTAGCCGGGGCCGCTGCCGCCGCGACGGCGGAACGTGTAGTCGACGAGCGCGGCGATTTCGTACTCCGTGCCGCCGGGCCGGGCCGCCTTCATGGCCTCGACGTGGGCTTCGCAGGTGATGCGCGCCGCTTCCCGGAGAAGGGCGAGCTCGGAGTCGTCCTTGCGCAGGCGCATCTCGTGCAGCGTGCCGCGCGGGTCGACGATGCGCTCGGGCGGTGATTCGCCGCGCCGCTCGGTGCGCCGCAGGCCGGCGATGAGCTTCATGACTCGAGCGTCGAAGTCCGGGTCGACGCCGACGCTGTAGTAGAGGTCGGAGGCGCCCGCCAAAAGGCGCGGCAACCGCTTGCCTAGCTCGGTGTTGGCGAACGCGGCGTCGGCGCCGTACGTCGCCTTGGCGCCGGCGACGCCCGCCCGGCGTCCGTCCCAGGTTTCGCGCTCCGGGTCGCTGGGGCGGACGAACAGCGTGGCTTCCGGCGCGTCCCCGCCGCGCAGCACCAGCGTGGCGCCCGGCTCGGCAAACCCGGTCAGATACAGCAGGTCCGAGAGCTGGCGAAACGGGTCGTGAACGTCGCTGTTGCGGACCGTCTCGGGGGGCGAGTGCAGCAGCGCGACCGCGTCGGGGCCGATCATGCGCGCAAATCGCGCGCGCCGTTGCCGGTACAGCTCGGGGTCGTTCATCGGGTGGTCATAGCACGCAGGGTACTAGTCGCGCTGGGAGACGCGGGAGCGCGCCGGAGGGGCGCGCACGAGCTCGACGACCGTTTCGGCCACCTCCGTCGCTTCGCCCGCGACGTCCACGGCGGCCGCAAACATCGACTCGACGGTCTCGCGGTGGCGCTCGAGGAACCGCGGGCTCGCGCAGGCGAGAATGGGCACGCCGTCGAGCTCGGTCTGGGTTCGCAAGCGCCGCAAGGTCAGCAGCTCGTCGGCGTCGGCGAGGTACAGCACCACGGCGGCCGGGTCGAGGGCCCGGGCCAGTCGGGCCAGTTCGTCGGTTGGGCGCGTCATCGATACGACGGTGTACTCGGCGCTCGACAGGGCGGCGTCGATCGAACCGAGCGCTTCGCGGTCGGGAAATACCACCAGTACCGAACGGTTGCCGCCCTTCTCGGGCTGGACCGGCGAGCGGGCGGGCTGCTGGATCGACGGCCGGTCGGCGACCGTGTCGTATTCGCCGGCGCGAAACAGGGCCAGGGCGACCTTGTTGAGCAGCTCTTCGACGTCGAAGGGTTTTTCGACCAGGTCGTTGGCGCCCAGCGAGATCATTCGGTCGACGCCCATGCCTTGCAGGGCCGTCATGACGACAACGGGAACCGGGCGCGACACCCGCGAGCGCAGCTCGTCGAGGAACTGCCGGCCGTTCATTCCCGGCATCATCACGTCCAGCAGAATCGCGTCGGGCTGGGTACCGGAGCCGAGCTTGTCGAGGGCGCTCGCGCCGTCGGCCGCGTCGTCCACGGTGTAGCCCTCTTCCTCGAGGATGCGGGCAATGGACGCGCGCAAGACGTTGTCGTCATCGACGACGAGAATGTGGCCACCGGGCACGCAGCGAGGATAGCCGAAACCGGCGGGGCCCGCCCCGAGCACGACAATCCGGAGCCGCGAAATCGCCAGTTGTTCAGCACACCTGTAGCGTTGCAGTGATACCATCTGCCTGTGGGGGAACCGAGCCACGAGCACCTGCTCGCGCGGCTGCGGCCGCGGGCGATCGAGCGGCTGCTGGAGATTCGGGCCAGCATCGACCCGGCGTACGGGCACATCGCCGAGGACCAGGCGCGCCGCCAGTTCGCCCGGGTGCTTTCAAAGATGGCGGCCTTTCTCGGCGAGGGCGACCTCGAGCCATATCAACGATTTGCCCATCGATGGGCGGCCATGCGCGCCGGGCAGGGCTTTTCTCGCGAAGGGCTCGTGCACTCGGCTGTCGCCATTGGCGACGTGCTGGTGCAGACCGCGCGCGAGGAGCTCGGCGCCACCGCCGACTGCGAGGCGTTCGTTCGCGCAGTTACGCACATGACGTATCTGGCGGCCCGCATGCTCGTCGACGACCTGGCTGCCGAGGTCGAGTCGGCCGCCGGGGAGCTGGCGGAGGTACGCGCCCGTGGCTGATGTGCCGTCGTCGGGCCACGGACAGACCCACACCGGGCTGGTCCGCGAGCAAAACGAGGATGCCCTGTTCGTCGAACCCGCGCGGGGCCTGTACGCGGTGTTCGATGGCGTCGGCGGCCACAGCGCGGGAGATGTGGCTTCGGCCCTGGCGCGGGATGTCGTGCATGCCGCGCTCGTCGAGCACGACGGCAGCGATTGGCCCGGCGCCATGTCGACCGCGCTGGTGCGGGCGTCCGCCGACGTCTATGCCGAGGCCCAGCGCCGCGCCGAGCGGCGTGGCATGGGCACGACGGCGGTCGTCGTAAAGCTGCTCGATCGGCGCGCGCTCATTGCCCACGTTGGCGACAGTCGCGTGTACCGGTGCCGCGGCGGCGAGGTCGAACAGGTAACCGTCGACCACACGGTGATCGCCGAGCTGCTGGCCCAGGGCGTCGTGTCCCAGGCGGAGGCCCTGGAGCACCCGTATCGAAACGTGCTGTCGCGCAACCTGGGGGGCCAGCCGAGCACGGACCCCGAGCTCACGGAGGTGGACCTGCGCGAGGGCGACTGCCTGCTCCTTTGCAGCGATGGCCTCAGCGACTACGCCTCGTTCGACGGCATTCGCCGGGTGCTTACCGGCGGCGGCGGAGCCGAGCTCAAGGCCAAGAGTCTGGTCGATCTCGCCCTGCGCGGAGGCGGCGGCGACAACGTGACCGCGGTCGTCATTGACTACGGCGCGCCGGCGCCGCGCCGCACCCAGGTCATGCGCACCGTCGGCGCCCGAACGTGGGCGGCCGAAGTCGACTCCTTCGCCAGCGAAGCCAGGCGCCTGGGCATCTCGACCAATCCCGTGGCGATGGCGTTCGCGCCCGACGAGCCCGGGCGGCTGGGAGTGGCTGTCGCCGAGGCCATCGCCAATGACCTGCAGCATACGACCGGGGCGCATCTGTGGACCCTGGCGGAGTCGCTGGCGCGGGATTGGTTTGCGCGCGGCGGTGAGTTCAAAGACGTGCGCGAACTGCTGGACATCCTGCGCGCGGCGGCGCAGCAGGTCGTGGGCGGTATCGGTCTGCACGACCAGCAGAGCGCGGACATGCTCGAGCCGGCAATCGCGCGCGCCATGGTCGTCGGCGAAATCGCGGTGGGCACGGTGCTCGCGGGGCGCCTTCGCGGCATCGAAGAGGAGCTGGCTGCCCGGGGCGTGCAGCGCCGGTGGACGGACGCGTTTGCCGCCCGGCACGCGACGCTTCCGCTCGAGCCGGTGCCGGTGGAGCCGCCCACGCCCGACGTGGTGGCGTGTCTCGAGGCGGCCCTCGGCGCCGTCGAAGCGCAGCTGCGAGAAACCTCCACCGAGGAGCCGGGCGTCGTCATCGATTGCGTGGAGCGCTGCCATCGCGCGTGCGTCGAACAAGCCGGAGCGATCGACGGCGCCCAGGTCGCGAGCGACCTCTTCGGAACCCGTTTGCTGGGGGAGCCCGCGATTGCGCCCCTGCTCCAGGCGATGGACCGCGCGCGGCTTTTGCACCTCGCCGGCGTCAACTCGGTCACCCAGGTAGAGGCTGTCGTGCGGGCCGCGGCGGCGCGGCGGCTGGTCACCGCCCACCACGCCATTGGCAGCGCGGTCGCCCGGATCGTCGTTGAGGCCGCCCAGCCCGTGACCGACGAGTTGCTCGAGGTCAAAGCCGCGGCCAACCGACTGCGGTCCGAGATCTCGGCCAACGAGGAGCGTATGGCGCGCCTGGAAAACCAGTACGACGACAAGACGCTCCCCGGTTGGGAGCCGCCCAAGCTGGGCGACGAGGATGGGCCGCGATGAGCGCGAGTCTGGCCGAAAGAGTGGCCGCACTGCGCGACCAGGTCATGGAGACGGCCGCTCGCGGCGACGACCGGCCCCCCGGTTCGGCCGTGTTCGACGCGGTCGTTCGACGCGTTGGCGGTCTCGCCAGCGACGCCGATGAGATTCGCGCGCTGCGCGAGGCACTGGCGCGGCGGCTGGCCTACGGCGACCCGCCCGGCGCCGTTCTCGACGACGTCGACTCGGTCTGCAAACGACTGCTCGAAGCCTCGGCGCGGGCCTTTGGCGACCCGTCCGAGCAAATGCGCGTAGCGGCGGCCGTGTCCGACGTGGGCGCCGAGAGCGCCCGATCCGTGGCCCGCGCGGTCATGGGGCGCGCCAGTCGCGAGCGAGCGGCCCTGCTGCGCGAGCAGGAGCTGTTTCGCCGCCTGGGCGACATCCTGGCGCGGCAGCAAAACGAGCTCGGCCGCCTCGAGGACTGACCGGGGGCTGCGGCGCTAGCGCCCCGTGAAGTCGCGGATCGACGGGATGTCCGCGCGCACCCGGATGGGCCGCAGGGAATGGTCGGTCGCCAGGTGCACGACCACCGCGTCGGCGAACGAGTCGCGGTAGGCGTTGATATGGGCCGGCTCGTTGTCGAACGCGGCCACGACGTCACCGATCGAGCGAAGTCGCTCGTGGGTGCGTTCTTTGTAGGCATCGTCGTCTTCGTCGAGGGTGGGCTTCATGATCAGCTGCACGCGGTCGCCGTCGGGCAGCGGCAGGTTGCCGCGTTCAAACGAGCGCACGGTGCCGGATCGCATGGGCTCGTGGCGACCGGTTACGTACAGCAGTCGCGCGCCGCTCGCGGTCACGCGCGCCGCGAACTCGGAAGCCCCCGCCATCGGCTCGTCGACCCAGCAATACTCACTGCTGAAGAACCGACCGTGCCAGAAGTCGCGGTACGCCGGCGCCAGCGCTTCGGCCTGGCCGCGCTCGAGGCCGGCGTTGGTCATGGCCTTGAGGTAGTCCCAGCCTTCCCAGTGCTCGACTTCGATCGCGCGCAGCGCGTCGACATCCTGAGCGTCGCCAAACTCGCGCATGATCTTGACTTGCCGCGTGTGGTTGTCGAGCAGCGTCGAGTCGAGGTCGAACACCGCCAGGGCTGTGGCCGGCTGTTTGGCGCACCGGGCGATCACCTCGTCGAGGAGTGCTCGAGCGCGGTCGTCGGTGTGGAGATCGATAGTCGCGAGAACGTCGGACGTGGAGGTCATGGTTACTGCCGTTCGTCCGGCGGGAGCATGTCGGCGCCGGAGGACCCGAGACCGTAGTCCGCCGTGAGGGCGTCGAGCAACGCGTCGAGACCGGCTTGTGCATCGACGACCCGGTGAACCAGATCCCGGGCTCGGCCCGCGGGCGGTGAGCGCTCGCCGCGCAGCGAGCTGCGCACGATGCGCCGCGCATTCGGCTGAATATTTCTCGCAGCTTGCAGGATATCCCGCCACCGGGGGTCGTCGAGCTGATGCTCGGCAATGACGGCGTCGACGGCTCCTCCGCGCAGAGCTTCGGTTGCGCTGTTGAGGTCTGAGGCGAAGCGGACGTCCCAGCCGCTGGTCACGTACAGGGCCAGCGCGCCTCGCCGGCGCTCGTCATCGCCGGCGACCACGATGCGCAGGCGCACGGTGCCGACGCCGAAGCCCGGCATGGTGTCGCCCTGCTGACGGGCCACTAGGTCGAGCCACAGATCCGGCGGGTCGCGAAAGCGAATGCCGAGCCCCATGCCCAACGAGTTGGCGCTCGGGCGCGGCGAGCGCATCACGGCGCCTTCGAGTTCGATCGCGTTACCGGTGTCAAGATCCATCAGCACCACGTCGACCTCGGTGCCTTCCGCCACCACCTCGACGGTGTCGAGAAAGCAACCTTCGCTCGAGATGTCCCGGGTCTGGCACACGAAGACCGTATCGAAGCCCTGTACTCGAACGGTCGCGGTCAGACGACACCGTATGCGCGGTGACCTTCGGGACAACGAGATAGATAGTTGCCGATACGAGCGTAGCGACGCAAGTCGCGGATTCGGGTACGCTCGGCGGATGCGATCGCTAACCGTCGCTTGTGCAGTCGTCGCTTTCGCCGCGGTTTGTTTGGCCGCACCTACACCTACAGAGGCTCAGCCACGGCGGGGCTTCGGCGCGGGCCTTTCTCTCGGCGAGCCCACCGGCTTGACCTTCGAGTTCGCCAATCGAGGGCGCGGTTTCGGTCAGGCGTTCGAAGCGACCGTCGGACTCGATACGTTCGACGGCGGTGCCTACGTCCACTTTCTGTGGAAGTTCTACCTGGCCGACGTGGCCCGCACGGGCACGCTTACGGTGCCGATCTACACGGCGATCGGCCCCTGGGTGGCCGACGGCGACGGTCGAGACGACGACGGCGAAGACGACATCGATCTCGGCGCCCGGATGCCCTTCGGCATCGCCCTCGACTTCAACCGGGTGCCGCTGCAGGTCTTCTTCGAGATCGCCCTGCTTCTGGAAGTCGTCGACGACGCCGATCTGGACATCGACGGCGCTGTCGGATTTCGCTGGTTTTTCTGAGGCCGTAGTAAGATCTCCTCCGTGGAGGGGGTGCTCGACCCGCAGTCGTATGCGTTCGACGCGGTGAGTTTGCCGTACATGGTCATGGCGGCCTTGTTCGCCGTGGCAGTTGTGTACGTGTTGTTTTCCCGCGGCAACCCGATCATCCGCGGGACCTTTCTCGCCATTGGCGTACCGGCGCTGGTGTTCGCCATCGCCCAGGCGCTCGCGTTCTCCAGTACCGATCCGGACGTGGCCACGTGGTTGTTCCGGTTTTACTCGGGGCTGATCGCCTTCATCGGCCCGGCGGTGTTTGCCGGCCAGCTGGCTCTCGACGACCGGCTTCACAATCACCGGCGGCTGCTCGGCACGGCGTTCGCGCTGTCCTTCGTCAGCGCCGTGGTCTGCTGGTCCACGGACCTGGTCGTCGACGACGCGTACCGCACGCCGTGGGGCTTCTATTACTTGACCAACGGGCCCCTCAACCAGGCCAACGTGTTCTTGAACCTCGTGGTCTGGACCGTCCTCGGCGGCGTTATGGTGGCCCGCGGCCGCGGCGGCGGTGGCGGTCGCGACTCGGGGCGCCGCAAACGGGTCCGTCGGGTTGCCGTGCTGGGCGCCATCGTTTCGCTCGGGTCGTTTGACACGCTCCTGGGCGACGGCATCGGCGTGTATCCGATGTCCTGGCTGGTCGGCATCCTCGGCGCCGGCGTCGCCCTGTACGCGTTCTTCAAAGTCGACGTGCTGCGGGTGCGCGGCCGGGATCGAGCCACCCTCTGGGAGATCCTCACGGTGGCGGTGCTCGCGGCGGCGGTCTACGGGCTGTACCGCGGGCTGGAAACGTCAGGAGCTTCGTCGCCCTGGCTGTTCGCCGCCGGGGTTGCGCCGATGATGGCGGGGGCTCAGGCGCTGGTCGGCACGCTGCGTCGGCGGCAGCTGCGCAACACCGGCGGACGCCACCACCGGGCGGCCGCGGCGCTCGACAGCTTTGTTCGGGCGTCTGCCCAGGTCGAAGACATCGAGACCCTGGACAAACTGACCGTCGAGCTGCTGGCGACCCACCTCGAGCTGACCCGCGTCCGCGTGCTGGGCATCGACGACGGCCGCTTGCGGGTGCTGGCCAGCGATGAGCCCGTCGTCGGTCGTCCGCTGGACGCCCGCGCCCTGGCTTGGATGACCGCCAACCCGATTCCTCTCGTCCGCGAGCGGATCGCGGCGGAGCGCCTGGGCGGGTTGCGCGCCCCGGTGGCCGCCATGATGGACCGGCTGGGCGCCGAGGTGATTTTGCCCGTCATGGATCGAGACGACCTCACCGGCTTCATCGTCGCCGGCCCGCGCGAAAACGACCGGGCGGTCAGCGACGCCGACCTGGCGCTTCTCGCCCAAGTGCAGGGGGCCGCCGCGCGCGCGGTCACCTACGTGCGGTTGCTCAAAGAGGCGGAAGAGCGGGTCGAGGTTGCGCGCGAAGTCGAGGTCGCGGCGGCCGTGGCCCACGCCCGCACCCGGGGGCGAGGGCAGCAGCGCTACGGCGGCTGGGAGATCAGCAGCTTCTACCAGCCGGCGGGCCACCTCGGGGCCGACTGGTGGATGTCGTCGCAGCTGCCGGACGGGCGCGCGCTGGTCGCCATCGGCGCCGTGACCGGCAGCGGGGTGCCGGCAGCGCTGGTGACCGCCACCGTGGAGGGCTGTTGTGAAACGGCGCAGCGGATGCTCGGCGCGAGTCTGGAGGTCCTGTCGCTAATGCAGTTGCTCAACGACAGCGTTCTCGAGGTTGGCCATTCGCGCTACGTGATGTCGTGCTTTTTGGCCATCCTCGACCCCGACACCGGGGTCGCCACGTTTGCCAACGCCGGGCACCCCTTTCCCTACATCGTGTCGCCCAACCGGGGCGGGCGACGCGGCCGCGCGGCGCTCGGAGCCCTGGTGTCCAAGGGCGTGCCCCTGGGAATCGTGCCCAACCCGCCGCTGGCCGTGGCCCAGCGCGACGTGGGGCCCGACGACTTCCTGCTGCTTACGACGCCGTCGCTGGTCGAGTCGGAAAACCCGGATGGCGACCGGTTCGGCGATCGGCGGGTGCAGCGCCTGCTGCGCCAGGCGGGGCGGGGACTGCGGGTCGAAATCGGCGAGGCGCTCGTAGAAGAAGCCCGGCGGTTTTACGGTCGCCGAGAGCCGCGCGGCGATCTGACCGTGGTTTCCGCGTATCGCGTATCCGCCGACGAGTGATATCAAACGGGCATGGGGAGATATGACGGCAAGGTCGCCTTCGTCACGGGAGCGAGTCGGGGCGTGGGCAAGGCGCTGGCGCTGGCGCTGGCAAAGGAGGGCTGCGCCATCGTCGCGGCCGCCAAGTCGGTGCAGTCCACGGACAAGCTGCCGGGCTCGATCGAGGACACCGCCAACGAGGCTCGCGAGCTCGGCGCCGAGGCGCTGGCGTTGCGCGTCGACGTGCGCGACGAGCGAACCATCGAAGACGCCATTGGCGAGACCGTCAACAAGCTCGGCCGCATCGACTTTCTCATCAACAACGCCGGAGCGCTGCACTGGCGCTCGATGACCGACTCGCCGATGAAGCGCTTCGACCTGGTCATGGGCGTCAACGCGCGCGGTGCCTACGCCTGCACGTACTTCGCGCTGCCGCACATGATCGAGCAGAAGTACGGACACGTCGTCATGATGTCGCCGCCCGTGGTTCCCGAAGCCGCTGGCGGCAAGATCGCCTACGCCATTTCGAAGTTCGGCATGACGCTCATCGCCCACGGGCTGGCCGACGAGGTTCGCGATCACAACGTCGCCTGCAACGCGCTGTGGCCAGCGACGATGATCGAGTCGCAGGCGACCATCAACCACGGGCTCGGCGGGCCCGCTATGTGGCGCAAACCCGACATTCTCGTGGACGCGACCCTGGCGATTCTCGACCAGGAGCCGTCGTCGTTTACCGGCAACGCGCTCATCGACGAGGACTTCCTGCGCACCCAGGGCGTCGACGACTTTGCCCACTACCGTTGCGACCCCAACACCGAGCCGCCCCGCATCGGGTTCAACTTCAAGATCGAAGCCGGCCGGGTGTAGCGGTTAGCGTCGGCGCGGGCTTCGCACATCCCGCAGGCCGACGATCAAGCAGCGCAGGGCCAGATCGAACCGGCGGTCGGAGGCGCTGGCGCCCAGCCGTTCGCGCGCTTCGCGCATGACCGGCGTCGGCGCAAGGGCGCCGTCGACGTTGTCGAGGTCCGAGCGGCCGGCGCGCGCATGGGCCTGCCGGCGCACGGCGTGGGCTTCGACCATGTCGGCGATGGCGCGCACGGCAAGCCAGGCGTTGTCGGTCGAGAAGCCGGCATCGACGAGGTAGGCGCACGCCCGCTCGTTGAGCGCCGTGATTGCGTCGCCCCACAACGGATCGTGGAGCGCGGTCTCGGCGAGGCCCGGGGCGTGCGCGAACGCGGCGCGCAGGGCGCGGGCGCCCCGTTCGATCGTGGCTTCCCAGGCTTTTGGATCGCCCAGCTGCAGCGCGAAGCGCTCGAGCAGGCGTTCGCCCACGAGCGAGCGCAGCTCATCGAGGGACTCGACGTGGTAGTAGAGCGTCGACGCGCCGACGCCGAGCTCGCGGGCGACGGCGCGCATGGACAGGCGGTCGAGGCCGATCCGCAGGGCCGCGTCGACGATGTCGTCGCGCTCGATGCGCGGGGGCCGGCCCCGGGGGCGTTTCGAGTTCACTCATTCAAGGGTAGCTCATTTTTCGAACGCTGTTCCGCAGCTGTTCGAAAACGTGACTAGCCTGGAGACATGCCCATAACCAGCAGGTCTTCTTCCATTTCCTTTACTGTTTTCAGCGCGTTGCTCGTGGCGGCGTGCGGAGGGCCAACCGCTGTCGGCTACGAAGAGGGCACCACGCCAGCCCAGCGGGAGCGCCTGCACCGGGCCACTCCGGCCCCCACGGTCGCTCCGCTCGACCAGCTCACCGCCACGACCGTGGTCGCCGACTTCGCGGTACCGCGGGAGTTTGCCGTCGAGTGGTTCGTGGCCATGCCCCTCGAACGAACCCTGACCGGGACCGACGACGTGCCCGGCGTGCGGCGCTCGGTGATGCTCACCGAGGGCGACTGGGGCCAGCCCGGCGCCCGGCGACGGGTGGAAGTCAAAGACGACAGCACCGCGCTCGAACAGATCCTCGAGGCCCGACTGCCGGACGCCTTTCGCTACGTGGTGTGGAACTACACCAGTGACGCCGCCAGGTACGTGCGCTACGGCGTCGGTGAGTTCAACTTCGAGTCGGCGGGCGACGGCACCACGAGGGTGTCGTGGACCTACGCGTTCGAAGCCAACGGCTGGCCGGCCTCGTGGTTTCTCGGCGGCTTCGTGCGCGGCGACTGGCGCGAGTTCATGACCGACTCCCTGGCCAACATGAAAGCCGATGCCGAACGGTCGTTTCGTCGCCAGGGGCGGGACGTGACCCGAGCCGCGTCTCGGCGGGCCGCAAAATGACTCTCGAGTGTCCAACGACGACGCGCCGGTGGCCGACGTTGCCTTCGGCAGCGTTGCCCTACCGCCCCGATGCCGGCGCTCGTAAGAATCCAATCGGTTGCACGGTTGGCCTTCGCGGCATGGGGATTGCTGCCGACAGCGCCCATGAAGCGACACCTCGTGGTGGGATTTGCCCTCGCTCTCGCCGCCGGCAGCGCCGCTTGCGGCGACGTGGCCTTCGACATCGATGGCGACAGCGAGCTCGCGGCGCAGGACTCCCAGGCTTTGTCCGCGGACGGCGATTCCTTTCAGCGTTGCGGCGCCGATGCGACGACCTTCGAGATGGTCGACGTCGGCACCGAGGCCGTCCCCCGCTACGACGCTGTGGTGCGCGACCCGGCCGCCGTCGCCTGGTTCGTCGCCCAGTCGGAGACCACGTTCGAGGCCGAGACCGAGTACATCCCCGGCCGCCCCGTTCGCCACGTCGTGCAGCGGCGCTTTCCGCCCGAAATGCGCGTCGAGCAGGTCGATGGCCAGCCGGCGCTGACCGTGTCCGGGCTCCGGCCGCAGTCCAACGGTTCGTGGTTCGCGACCGGCGGCCCCTCGGGGGTCCAGCTGTCGTCCGACGGTCGGGGGCTGCGCATGCTGGTTCGCGGCAGCTACATGCCGGGCAGCCGAGCGCTGATCCGCTACGAGGTGGGCGAGTGGGCCTTCGACGCCTGCAGCGGCCCGACCTGGCGTCCCGAGGACTACGACGCGGCGTCCTTCTTCGGCGACGACCTGGTCAACGGCGACGTTCCGTACGCGCCGGTGGCCCAGTATCCCGCCAACAACTGCGAGCTGTTCGTCGACTCGTTTGCGTTTGCGGCCCGCGGCGCGGGCTTTGGGGGCTTTGGCTCGAGCGGCTTCGAGGTTCAGCTCGCGACTGCCGAGGACCTCAACGTCGTCGCCGCCGGTATGTACGCGGGGACCTCGACGTCCGTCTTCGGCCCGGGAGACGAGCCGATCGTGAGCAATCCGGTGCGCCACGACGTGTTTCCGTTCTCGCGCCGCGACGGCAACGTGTTCACCGGGCGGATCGACACGCGCTTTCTGCGCACCGACGGGACGCGCGGTCAGCGCAGCCTGCGCGCGTTTGCATTCTTTGCCGACGTGCGCGGTGCCGATGGCGACGTTCGCCGGGTCTGGCTCACGCGCGGGGCCAGCGACTTCACCCCCGCCGACTACGACCGGGCAGCCTACTTCTGGTCGGACGCCGTGTTCGACTCCGGTACTCGAACCACCCGGGAGTACGTGTGGCGCGACAGCGGTTCGCCGCTGTTCTGGGCGCGCGAGGCTTGCCTGTAGGGCGCGCCGGTCAGCCAGACGCGAGCTGCGCGAAGACCATGGCGAGCAGGCTCGCCGTGGCGACCAGGCCAACGCTAAACGCCGCCGAGCGCGGCAGCCGGAGGTCGAGGTAGTAACAAAGCATGTGCGCGGCGCGCGCGGCCGCAAAGACGACGGTCAAGCCGTTGACGTAGGAAGGCTCCGCCCTCACGAGGATGGCGAGAATGGCGACCAGGGTGAAAGCGCCGAGGTTCTCGACCGAGTTGGCGTGGGCGCGCTCGGCGCGGAATACGAAGCGTCGGTGCGTTTGCGGCACCTGGGTCCCCGGGACGATCTTGCCGCGAATGCGCGCCACGTCGGCAACGGCAAACTGCACCAGGAACAGAGCGACGGTGGCCGACAGGGCATACAGCGCCGTCGCGTAGACTTCGAGATGGGCCGGCACTAGAGGCCTCCCCTAGTCGCTGGCCAGGGCATGTTCGATGTCCCGGGCGTGCAGGCCCAGCAGGTAGAGCAGGCGGTCCAGGCCACCGGCGCTGATCGAGGTGTCGGCGGCGGCCTTGAGTTTGGCCTTGGCGTGAAACGCGATGCCGAGGCCCGCCTTCTCGAGCATGAGCAGGTCGTTGGCGCCGTCGCCGACCGCAATCGTCTGCGACAGCGAAATGCCCTCTCGCTCGGCGATGGACGCAAGCAGGTTGGCTTTGCGCTCTGGCGTGACGATGGGGTCGATGACCCGTCCGGTGAGCACGCCGTCTTCGATCTCCAGCTCATTGGCGTAGGCGTAGTCGAGGCCGAGCTGATCCTTGAGCGTATCGGCGGCGAAGGTAAAGCCGCCGCTGATGACCGCGGTCTTGTAGCCGAGGCGGCGCAGCACCTGCAGAAGTTCGGGCGCGCCGTCGGTGACGGGCAGTTCGCTGGCAAGGGCCAGGGCGTCGTCGTAGCGCATGCCGGCCAGCAGGCCGACGCGCTCGCGCAGGCTGGCCTCGAAGTCGAGCTCGCCGGCCATGGCCCGCCGCGTGATGTCGGCGACTTTGTCCACCACGCCGTGTTTGCGCGCGAGTTCGTCGATGACCTCGATGCGAATCAGCGTCGAGTCCATGTCCATGACGACCAGGCGTTTGCTGCGGCGGGTAAGGGTTTCGCGCTGCACGGCGATGTCCACGTCGAGGTCGCCCGTTGCGTCGACAAGGTCGGCGCGCAGCGCCGCCGCGCGGTCGGGGTCCTCCGGGACATGCACAATGATTTCGACCGAGCGCAGGCGGTCGGCCGACAGCTGGCGAATGGACTCGATGTTGGTGCAGTAGCGGGCCAGCACCGATGAAATGACGTGCAGGCCGCGTGCACCCAGGGCGTCGCCAATGGCCGAGATGGCCCAGCGCTCGCGCGGCTGGTCAACGTCGGCCGGCGCGTCGCCGGGCGCGTCGCCGGGCGCGTCGATGATCTGAAACTCCAGATTGAGGCCGAGCCGCTTGGCGTCGAACAGCAGGTCCTTGAGCACCGGCTCGCCGCGCGACCGGTCGGAGCGCAGCTCGAGGAGCAAGCACAGAGTGAGCTGACCCTGAACCACCACCTGCTCGATGTCGAGCAGGCTGGCGTCGTCGCGAGCAATCACTTCCGTGAGCGCCGCGGTAATGCCCGGGTTGTCGGGCCCGGTCACGGTCACCAGGATCCGCTGCGATGCCATGACCTTGTTTGTCGCCGGTTCTTCGCCCGGACGGCAACTACCCCGGGACCATTTCGGCGCGTCAGAAGTTGACCGCCACGGTCAAGTCCCAGAACTGGGTCGCCGCGGCGTCGTAACCAAAGGCTTTTTGCAGGTAGGTGAGTCGCACCGAGTACTTGTCGTTGATGGTCACGTACGGGTTGAACAGCCCGCCGAAGCGCGCTCGGCGAATCCGGTCCCGGTTGTCCGGGAACGCCGGCGTGTAGGCGGCGTCGTAGCGGTCGTCGAACCGCTCCGTCACGTCGGCGTCGACGTACGGGCCGAGGCGCAGGCCGTACTTGACCGAAGACGACTCGCCGCGAAACCCGAACAGCTGGGTGTAGGCCAGCTGGGCGTTCTGCGGCCCGAACGGGCCGCTGCCGACGTACAGGCTGGTTTCGTACGACAGCCAGTCGGTGAGCTGAATCCCCAGGTTCACGCTGCCGGCGATGTAGTCGACGCGCGGGTTGGCGAACTTGTCGAGGTTCACGGAAATCGGGGCGTTGGCTTCCAGGGAAAAGCCGAGGGTGTAGCGCTGGGTGTGAATGGCGTTAAAGCCCACCGCCAGGCGCAACACGGCTCCGCTGTCGTCGCCGTAAAACTCGCACAGACCCTCGCCGATGACCTCGCCGCGGCAGTTGGCGGCCGCGACCTGGGTGCGCTCGTTTACCTCGGCCGGGCTGTCGAACAAGGTCACGCCCACGCGCACGAAGGTATCGAGCAGCGAGCCGATGTTGCCAAACCCCTGGGTGGCAGCGAGGTTGAGCAAATTCCAGCGCGCGTCTTGCCAGGAGTCTTCGTTTTCGTTCGGCTCGACCAGGCCGCGCTCGAGGGTAACCCCGGCCTCCACCGTGGTGCCCTTGGCGTTGCCGCTAGCGCCGGAGACGAACGCGCGGGCGGGCGAGACCAGAACGAACAGGAGCAGGACCGGGAGCGACAGTCGCATAGCGCCAAGCTACGGTGCCCGGCTCATCTGGCCTGGATGGAATTGCGCTCCCGAGGGGCCACCACAATCTTCCAACAGCTTGTCCACAGCTGTGACTTGTCACAATCGACGGAAAGCATTTTTGTTTCAGCTGGTTGCCGCTGGCCGATTGACTCAGTTCCGTGGCCAACGTGACATCTCGCACGAAAGTTGTGGAAATCCCTACGACTCCAGTCTGGCGCTCTGGCACCCCGTTTCGGCGCCACCTTGCGGTGCCACGCGCCGAAACGGCGCTGTCCCGCGCGCCGTCTACTCGTCTTTGACCAGGCGCAGGCCCGGCGGCAGCGAGTCACCCAGCGCGACCCGTTCTTCCCGGGCCTCGAGGTCGACGATCTCCTCGACCAGCCGGGTGGGGCGCTCGGCGTTTTCGATGCCGCGCAGTCGGTCGGTCAGGCGCGCGCGCACGTCGCCATCGATGTCGCGGCTGCGGTCGCCGGTGCGCCGCGCCAGGGTCGCCAGCGGGAACGCGGCCAGCTCCGGGGCCGGCCAGTCGTCGGCGAGCAGCTCGTCGAGCCATCGGGCCGCGTCGCGCGCCGGCACCACGGCGTTGAGCGGTCCGTACAGCGGCGCGCGCCCGCCGATGCGGCCGAGGGCCCACCAGTGAATGGCGTCGGCTTTGCCCTTTTTGCTGGCGAGCCGGCGAACCAGTTCGTCGCCCAGCTTTGCTTTGCGCGACGGATCGAGGCGCTCGAGGTTGGCGAGCGTTCGCCACATCTCGCCGGCTTCCTGGGGCGACGGCTTCATCTTGTGCCACTTGGCCTTCTGCTTGGCGCTCGGCAAAAACAGCTGGGCCAGTCGGTCGTACAGCTGATCTTGCTGGCCGCGCGACAGGCCGCCCGCGATGCGGCGCCAGGTGATCCACCAGGCGAGCCGGCACTGTTCGTCCTTTTCGTGGGCCAGACCTTCGTTGAAGATCGCCCACATCTGCTTGATGCGCCACTCGTCGAGCGGGGCGCCGTTGCCGGGGCGCAAAAAGAAGCCGGCAAGGTGCAGCCAGCGGGCCTCGTGTTGCGGCGACCGCTTGCGCTCCTGCTCGACGTCGATCGTCGCGTCGAACAGCGCGCGAATGCGCTGGGTCGACCACTCGTCGCGCCGCGAGTCGAGCAGCTCCTCGAGCTTCTTCATCGTGCGCGCCGGCTTGAAGTCGGCCTGGTCGCGGAACACGGCCCTCACCAGCTCTTGTGCCTGGCGCGTGGCGTCGTCGAGTTCGGCGGCGGGTTGGCGGTCCGGCGACGCCGCGCCGCCCGATCGCATGTCAAAGGTGAGGCGCCAGCGCCCGGGCTCGCGGCCATCGGTGCGCGGCTGTTCGACGCACCAGACCTCGAGCGTACCGAGCTCGGTCACCTTGATCTGCAGCCGGACTTTCGCTTCGCCGCGGCCGGGCGCGCGCAGCACGGTGACGATCGGCGGCAGCTCGAGCAAGTCGCTGTCGTCGTCGGTGGTGTCTGGCAGGCCGTCACCCACGGGCACCACGGCGCCCGGGTCGTCGGTTCGCGACGTCGATGAGTAGAGCTTGAAGCGCACCGGCCGGTTGGTGACCAGGGCAAAGTCCTGATCGAGCTCGACGACGCTGCCGTCTTCGAGCCCGCGCGGCGCCACGCACACGGCTTGCGGCTCGCTTGCGCCGTCGCCGTGACCGCCGCCCACGCCGACGTAGAACGCCCGCGGCGTGCCGCCGCGAATGCGCGCGCCGAGGCCGCGGCGAACCAGGCCGTAGTAGGCGGCGCCTTTGGCCACGGCCAGCTCCGGCAGCTCGTTGGCCAGCTCGCGGGGAGCGTCGGCCTCGGGCTGCCACCGGCCGATCAGATCGACGATGCGCCGGCGCAAGGGAGCGGGCGTCATGGCGCCGCCGTTGAACAGCACCGCGTCGACGTGGCCTTCGTGATGGCGCTGGAGAAACGACGCCAGGTGCCGGGTGACCGCCGGGTCCGAGGCGTAGGGCAGGCCGAACTCCTGCAGGCCGCTTTTGGCTTTGTGCGGCAGGTCGCCGGCGTCGACCTCGGGGAAAAAGCCCTCGATGACGGTCGCCGTGACTTGCTCGCGGGTAACGCTGTCTTTGAGGGTCCCGCCGATGAGCTTGCTCGAGCGGCCGGCAATGGTGACCGGCACGTCGGCCACGCCGTCGTCGGACAGCAGCGTTTCCTTGGCCAGGCGACAGGCGTGTACCAGGCCGTGCCACTGGAGGGTGTTGAGCTTCTTGCCTTTGCCGGCGAGCCGTTGTTCCACCTGCTTGGCCAGGGTCAGGTCGATGTTATCGCCGCCGAGAAGCAGGTGGTCGCCGACGGCGGTGCGCTCGAAGGTCTCGCCATCGTCGCCGACGGAGATGAGCGTGAAGTCGGTGGTGCCGCCGCCGATGTCGAACACCAGCACGTGGTCGCCCGCGGCCAGCTTGTCCTTGCGCTCGTTGCCCGGATGGGCGTCGACCCACGCGTAGAAGGCGGCCTGTGGCTCTTCGAGCAGCACGATGCCGTCGAGGCCCGCGGCCGCAGCGGCCTGCACGGTGAGCTCGCGCGCGGCTTCGTCGAAGGAGGCGGGCACCGTGACGATGACTTCCTGGTCGGCGAATGCCGCGTCCGCGACCTCGGCGAAGTGGTAGTCCCAGGCTTCGCGAACGTGGCCGAGCACCGCCGCCGAGGCGGCCACCGGTGAGAGCTTGCGGTCGCCGTCGGCGCCGTCGAGCTCGAGTCCCCAGGGCAGAATGGCCGCCTGGCGATCAACGCCGCCGTGACAAAGCCACGACTTGGCCGACGCGATCATGCGGCTGGCCACCCGGGCGCCCTGGCTGCGGGCGAGCTCGCCGACCACGGTGCGCCGCTCGGCGTCCCACGGCACGGCCGTCTCGGCGGCGGAAAGGTCGTGCTCGCCAGCCAGGTAGACGAAGCTGGGCAGCTGGCGCCGCGGTCCGGTTTCGCCAGGGGCAACCAGCTGCGGCACCTCGAACACCTCGACGCGTTGCTCGGGCGCGCGGGTATCGACGTAGCCGACCGCGGTGTTTGTCGTGCCGAGGTCGATGCCGATGATGAATCGCTTGGCTGCCATTGCTTACTGGTCGTCTTGGCCGCGGATCGAGTACTCGAGTTTCCACTTGCCCGAGCCGTCGCGGGCCACGGCGAATAGCTCGAGCGTGCCGACTTCGGTCACGTTGCCCGCCAACGTGACGGGCACGCGATCGCCGGCGTCGTGGCCGGCGCCCGTCGACAGCTCGGTGCGCACCGGTGCGAGCTCGACCAGATCGTCGTCGGCATCGACGAGCTCTCCCGGGGTGTCGTCCGTGCGAACGGTGGAGGCGAAGAAGCGAAAGTCCGTGGCGTGGCCGACGACCAGGCCGAACTCCTCCCGCGGCAGATCGACCTCGGTGCCTTCTTCGAGACCGAAGGGCACCACGCACATCGCTTTGACCGGCGGCTCGAACCCGGGAATGGCCGGCATGGCCGTCTCGACGCCAATGTAGTAGGAGCGGGCCGTGCCGCCGCGGATTCGCACGCCGCGGCCGCGCTTGGCCAATCCGTAGTAGGCGGCGCCGTGGGCCACGGCCAGGTCCAGGTCTGTGCCCGACAGGGCGACGGCCGCCTTGCCGTCGAACCACCCGCTCACGATCGACGAAACGCGCTCGCGCAGCAGGGGGCTTTGCATCACGCCGCCGTTGAACAGAATCGCGGTCGGCTGCTTGTCGTGGCGGGCCAAAAAGCTCGCCAGGTGCCTGGTCATGGCGGCGTCGGCGGCGTAGTCGAGGCCGAGCTCGCCGAGGCCCATGCGCGCCCGCTGCTTGGGCGTGGCGTCGGCAGAACACTCGGGAAAGAACCCAGCGGCAATGACGTTGTCGATGTCGGCTCGGGTGACCTCGGTCTTGATCGAACCGCCGATCAGCTTGGAGCCGCCGCCGAGAATGGTGACGGGCACCGCGGCCAGTTCCAGATCGGCGAGGAGCTTTTCTTTGGCTGCCCGGCAGGCGTGGGTGAGCGCCGCCTGCTGTCGCGGCTTGAGCTTCTTGTTCTTTTGCTCGGCCAGGCGCGCGGCGACCGTGTACGACAGCGCCAGGTCCATGTTGTCGCCACCGAGCAAGATGTGGTCGCCGACGGCCACGCGCTCGAGTTCAAGGCCGCCCGAGCCGTCGTCGCTGACGGCGATGATGGAAAAGTCGGTGGTGCCGCCGCCGATGTCGCACACCAGAACCACGTCACCGGGCGAAAGCTGGGCCCGCCACTGGTCGGGGTTGGCGCCGAGCCAGGAGTAGAACGCGGCCTGGGGCTCTTCGAGCAGGGTGATGTTCGAAAGGCCGGCGTGCTTGGCCGCCAGCACGGTGAGCTCGCGAGCAACGGCGTCGAACGACGCCGGTACGGTTAGGTACACCTCCTGGGCCGCGAGCGTGTGCTCGGGGAAGCGCTGGTCCCACGCGGCGCGCAGGTGCCCAAGGTAGCGAGCCGACGCCTCGACGGGCGAAACCCGGGCGCCGTCGTCGTCGTCGTCGGCCGCGGCGGCCTTTGATCGCCACGGCAAAATGGGCTCGGTTAGATCGACTTCGGGGTTGCCCAGCCAGGACTTTGCCGACGACACCAGCCGGGTCGGTAGCTCGGAACCGCGGTCGCGGGCAAAGGTGCCGACCGCGTGGTCGGCGCTGTCGCTCCACGGCAGGGTCAGGGCTCCCTCGGCAACGTCGTGCGGGCCGGGCAGCAGCAGAAACGACGGCAGGGTCGGCCGCGGTTCGACCTCGCCCGGGCCGACAACCTGGGGAATTGCGAAGGGCTCGATGCGGGCGTCGTCGACGAGGGTGTCGACGAAGGCCAGGGCACAGTTGGTCGTCCCCAGGTCGATGCCAACGATGTAGCGAGGCTCGGCGCTCACCCCGAAACCCTACGGCAGCTCGACTTCGGCCGGAGCCAGGATGCGTCGGTCGACGCCCTCGGCCAGGTGGGGCAGCTCGAGCTTGGTGGCGCGCCAGCCGTGATGGCGCAGGGCGCCCGCGAACGGCGGCTCGCCTTTGGTGTCGCCGATGAGTTTGACTTCAGCGGGGTCGAAGCCGGCCGGCACCTTGACTTGGTCGTCTTCTTCGCCGGGCATGACCGCTTCGAGCTCCAGGTGCTGGTCGAGCACCTTCTTGCAGCCGCGATGAATGTCCCGCACCGCAGCGCCGACGTCGCCGTCCTCGTAGTCCTCGATCGACTCCTGGAGAAAGTCGATGAGCCGGCCCTCGCGCTGCAGCTGGGCGAGGAGCGCGAGCGCCCCGTCGCGATGGGCCTGCTTGCTGCTCACCGGCGCCGGGGGGGCCGGGGCCTCCGAAACCTTTGGCTCGGCGCTGGCCTTCGGGGCGGGCGCTTCGGTCGCGGACCGGTCGCTCGCGGTCGACGCCTCAGGCAGCGCGGCCGCGGCGCCCGCGGGCAGCCGCCTGGCCGCCGAGGCGGGCAGCTTGCCAGTGAACAGGATGGCGAAAAAACACTGGAATGCGGCGAAAATCCACATGCGCGGTCTCGTTAGCCCGGGCGCTGGCGCAAGTCAAGCCGCGGTTGGGCCAGCGGCGTGGGGGTTCGCTTACATATCTACCGCGCCGTCGTGATGCACACTCGCAAAGCCGGGTCCCGACGCTCCCACCGGGGCGCGCAAGCCTATGAATCAGCTTCCCAAACTCCTGGCGTTCCTGTTCCTCCTTTGCTGCCTGGTCCCGGCCTGCGGCTCCGACGTCTCTGGTGAGCCCGGCGACGGGGTCGGGAGTGGAGACGACGGTCCCGGCGGCCCCGCGTCCGACGACACGGGCGCCGGCGACACGGGCACCGACGACACCGGTGACGGCGACACCGGCGACGGCGACACCGGCGACGGCGACGAGGCGCCTGCGCAGCTGTGCCCGCCCGGACTCGAAGGCCAGGTGCCCGACCTGGAGGGGCGCTCGCTCCAGTTCGTCGCGGCCCCGCCCGACGATGGCTTTCCCGCTCCCGGAGCGTTCGAGATTCTCGAGGGCCCGGTCTGGATCGACGGCGCGCTGCACGTTTCGCATATCGCCGGCGGCGGGCCGCCGCCGCGGGCGCGCATTCTGCGGCTCGAGGGCGGCGCGCTGCAGTCGGTGGTCGGCGACGCCGGGGCCAACGGTCTGGCCGTCGATAGCCAGGGCCGGCTCGTGGCCGCGCGGCACGTCGACGGCACGGTGTCGGTGCTCGATCTCGATCAGCCGACGGGCGCGGCGACGCCGCTGGTGTCGTCGTTCGAAGGTGCGCGCTTCAACTCGCCGAACGACCTGGTTCTCAGTCGCGCCGACCGGCTGTACTTCACCGACCCCGACTGGCAGTCGCCAAATCCCAATCCCCAGGCGGCCGAGCGCGCGTATCACGTGCGCGGCCCCGACGATGTCGCATCGTTCGCCAGCGAGGTGACAAAGCCAAACGGCATCGCGCTGTCTCTCGACGAGACCAGCATCTACGTCGGCGGCACCAACGGTCTTTTCAAGTACGCGGTCGATAGCGGCGGCACCATCGGTGCTGGTGGGCGCGTGGACGCGATCGAAGGAGGTGTCGACGGCCTGGGCAAAGACTGCGCCGGCAACCTGTACGTGACCGGCAGCGATCGCGTCACCGTGCTTACTCCGGCCGACGTCGTGGTGGGCGCGTTGCCCCTCGCCGGCGTCACCAACGTGGCCTTCGGAGGCGCCGAGCGCACGACCCTGTACGCCACCACGCTCGCCAGCCCGGCCGTCTACGCGGTGGAGCTAACGATTCCGGGCTTTCCGTACTAGCGGGTTCGGAGCCGGCCCGGTCTTCCGGTCTCGATCGGTGAGCCACAGCGGGTCATGCTGTGCGACGAGGTGCGTTCGTCGCAGCGGCGCCTCGTTGCCGTTTCCCGGGCTCCACCGCACTGTTGCTAGCTAGTTTCGCCTGCGCGTCCGTTCCCTTCGACGCGCCCCGTAGGCTAGCGACAAGGTGTTGCGGTCTAGCCTGGCTGCGTCTGGATGGGTGCTGTTCTTCATCGCGGTTGTTACGGCCTGCGCCGAGGATCCCGGCTTCGCTCTCGATCGATCCTGGTTCGACTACGAGCTGACGTGCGAAGGCGCTGTGCCCGCGAGCGGCGAACATCTGGACGCGGCGCCCCCGAGCGAAGACTGCAGTCGGGGCGTTTGGCCCGACCTCGATCCGACGGTGGCGGTATGTCCCACGTTCTCGAGCGAAGACCGCTACGACCCTGCGTCTGACCGGGTGCTTCCCGTTGTCGACAGTCGCCGCCTGCCGGTCGAGATTCCGGTTAGCGAGTCGGGTTCGTTTCGTCGGCGGAACGCCGGATCGTCTCCCGAGACCCTCAAGGTCGTGGCGTGGAACCTCGAGTACACCGGCTACCTGGATGAACAGCTGCGGGTTCTGACCACGCACCCGGACCTGCGGGACGCCGACGTCTACTTGCTGTCAGAGGTTGATCGGTGCTCGTCGCGCAACGACTTTCGCCGGGCGGCGCGCGAGCTCGCCGCCGCGCTCCAGGGCGACTACGCGTACGCGATCGAGTACGTCGAGCTCGACCTGGGGCGCCGCGTCGGCGGCGATACCGGGCAGGCAATCATCTCGCGGCGGCCGCTAAGCGGTGCCTCCGTGACGTGCCACAGCCAGGTCAAGGACTGGTTGTCCTCGAGTACCCAGCCTCGGCTGGGGCAGCGGGTTTCCCTGCACGCCGATGTTCCGGTCGGCGATACGTCCGTACGCCTGTTCGCCGTGCACTTCGAGAGCGAGGATATTCTCGGCGACCGGCGCACGGTGCAGGTTCGCGAGACCCTCGCCGCGGTCGCCGCGACCGCGTGCGAGAGGCCGACGATCGTCGCCGGCGACTTCAACGCGTGGTACGCGACCGGGCCCGAGCACGCCAACATGCGCGCTGCCGGCTTTCGCGACGCGGTGGCCCGGGCCGGAGATCAGGCCGCCACCCACGACGCGGGGCTGCGCCTCGACTACATCTGGTCTCGGGGCTTCGAGGTTGTGTCGGGCGGTGTCGCGACCGACGTCGGTTCGTCGGATCACCGCCCGGTATGGGCGACGCTGCGGCTGCGCGAAGGTCAACCGTCGAAGGCGCTGGCTGCGCGCGACGCGAGCTCGAGGGCTTCGTCGGCGTCGCCCCAGCGGCTCACCTCGGCCATGCCCGGGCCCTTGTAGGACGAAAACCAGGTCGCCAGAATCTCGCGAACGCCGGGGAACCGCCGGTCCAGTGAAGCGAGATCGGCGACGTCGGAAAACGCGTTTCGCTCGCTCGCATCGACGGGCACGGCGATGAGCTTGTCGTCGGTTTCGCCCCGGTCGACCAGGCGCAGCACGCCGATGAAGCGCACGGCCGCGACCTGGCCCCGGCGCATGGCCGCTCCCAGGATGAGGACATCGATGGGATCGCCGTCGCCGCCGAGCTCTTTGGGCAACAGCGTGCGCGGAACCATGCCGTAGTTTCCCGGGTAAGCCAGATACTGGACGACCCGGCGCTGGCCGTCGGCGTAGCCCCAGCGCAGGCTGCCGTCGCCCTTGTCGACTTCGAACTTGGCCAGGGTGCCCGCGGGAATCTCGACGACGACGTTGAAGGTACCGTCGTCGTTGCGAGCCGGGTATCCGCGCAGATAGTCCGCCGGGCCGCGAACCACGTCGGGGCTGTCCGCCGTTGCGTCGCTCGCGAGCGGTGCCCGGGCGATGACGGCGGCCGGCGGTGCCGATGCGCAGGCGGACAGTGCCGCCAGGACCGCGGCGCCAAACAGTCGGACCATGGGCGGCACTGTAGCGCGCCGACCGGGCCGTCGCGCTAACGGGGTGGTTGAGCGGCGAAGAACTCCCAGATGGCGTCGGTCGCGTCGATGGAGGACAGGCCGCCCGGTCCTCCCGGCCACAGGTGCGCCAGCCCGCGGATGGAGCACAGCGTTACGTCGGCCTCGTCGGTGCAAGAGCCATACGTCTCGCACGTGGCGTTGCCTTCGTCGAAGGTCACCCGAGGCTCCGAGTCGCAGCCATTGCGCTCGACCCAATCCGCGATGGTTCGCCGGGTGCCTGCGAACGGCACGATGGTGTCCAGCGTGCCGTGAAAGTGCATGACGGGAACCGGGCGCGACGGCGCGCACGACAGGGTTGCGTTGGTGCCGGCAACCGGGGCGATGGCGGAGATCCGATCGGCCAGGTCGCAGGCGAGCCGGTGCGACATGAACCCGCCGTTGGACATGCCGGTCGCGTAGACCCGCCGGCTATCGACGCACACCCGGTCGCTCAGGTCGTCGAGAATTGCGGCGACGAACCCGACGTCGTCGCTTCGGCTCGCCTGGGCCTGGCCGCAGCACGCACCGCCGTTCCAGCTGCCGCCGATGCCCTGGGGATGCACCACGACAAAGCCTTCGTCGTCGCTCTTGGCGGACATCTGGGTGTACGACTCCTGAATGCCAGCGGACGAACCGAGGGCGTGAAAATTGAGCACCAGCGGCGTCGGCACGCTCGGGTCGTACGAGGGCGGCAGGTGCAGCCGGTAAGAGCGCTCGCGTCCGCCGAAGGAGACCGTAACGACGCTGTCGCCCGTGTCCGCGGGCAGTCCGTCGCAGGCCGCGGCTGGCGGTTCGTCGTCGTCGGGCGGCGGAACCGGCTCCGGGGGCTGGTCGTCGGGCGGCGGATCCGAGGGGGGCGGGGGCGGCGTGTCGGCTCCGGCGTCGGGCATCGGGTCGGCGCCGTCGTCGGTGCCCGCAGGGTCACCGCCGCCACAGGCGATCAGCCAAACGGCGGCGATCAGAACGAGACCGGTGGACGCTTTCCGAGTCATTTCAATGCCCTCATGAGCGCGCAGTATGCGAATCGAGTGCGGTGGGGCACAACGTCCGAAAATGTGGACGCCGGCTAGACGTCCAATGTTCCGCGCCGAAATGAAGGTTCCTTCTCTTGGCAGCAGAGAACTTGTTAGGGGCGGCCACCGCTGCGCCTGCCAGGATCTCAGCGCGCGAGGCTCCCCGCACATCGCCATGCCGACGATCGAAATCGATACCAGCGAGTGGCCGCTCATGCGCGTCGACTACTCGTACGAGCCGGCGAGCAACGAGGAGTACCGGCGGTTCTTGGGCGAGCTTGGCTCGTACGCCGCCGACGGGGCGCGCTTTGCCAGCGTTTCCGACATGTCTCGCATGAAGGAGGCGCCCAGCGCCGCACACGGCTGGATCTTTTCCGAGTGGTTGCGCAAGCACGGTGCCCTCATGCGGGGCGCGAGCCTCGGCAACGCGATCGTTGCCGACGTGGCGGTGGTGCGCATCGTGACGTCGACGGCCTACTGGTGGCATCGGGACGAGCCCTCGTTTCGCCTGTTCGACACCGTGGACGAAGCGACCGACTGGTGCCGGGCTCGCCTGGAACGGGCCGGCATTCCGCGCGGGACGCCGCCGAAAGCGCCGCCGGTCTGGGTGCCGGACGCGCCGCCGGAGGGCGCGGCCTTGTACGACCTGCTGGACGAGCCCGTGTTCCTGGTCAGGCCCGACGGCGAGGTCGCGTTCGCAAATCGGGCCGGCCGCGTGTCTTTCGGCGATGCGCCGCCGTGGATCGCCGACGCGGTGTCCCAGGACCGACGGAGCAAAGCGGTCCCCGCGCGGGTCGCCCGCGTGTCGCCGGACGAGGACTCACTGTTCATCGTCATTCCGAACGCGGGGGCGCGCATCCCCGAGCTGCCGCCGAGCCTCGAGCGCATTGCCCGGTTGCTGTGTCGTGGCCTGTCCGACAAAGAGATCGCCCAGCAGACCGATCTGACCCTGCCAACGGTGCGCACGTACGTGCGGCGCCTGTACCGCCGCGCCGGCGTGCACAGCCGCAGCGAGCTCGTGCACCGCTGGTACGCCAGCCGCTCGGCCGGCTAGTGTCCTTTCGTGGCGGCCGAGCGCCGGCGCGTGGGGCGGCGCCCCAAAGCGCCTCGCTTTGAAACGCAAGGCCGAACCGGCCGGCCCGGGTGGCGTCGCGCTCCTGAGGTCCCGCCGGGCGAGATATGCTGCAGGCGCATGGCCCGTGTACTCGTAGCCGATGACCAGGACGACGTGCGCGAGTCGCTGGCGCTGCTGCTGCGCGACGAGGGATTTGCCGTCGAGACCGTGGCGTCACCGGCCACCGTGTTGCGGCGAGTGGAGGCGCGCGAGTACGACGCGTTGCTCGTGGATCTCAACTACACCCGCGACACGACGTCGGGCCGCGAGGGCCTGGACCTGCTGGCGCGCCTGGGGGAGATGGACAGCACGCTGCCGGTGCTGGTGATGACCGCCTGGGGCACCGTCGCCGGGGCCGTCGAGGCCATGCGCCGCGGCGCCCGCGACTACGTGCAAAAACCCTGGGACAACGACCGGTTGGTGGCGACTCTGCGCACCCAGGTCGAGCTCGGCCGCGCGCTGCGCGAAAGCCGCCGGCTGTTCGACGAAAACGCGCGCCTCGAGGCGGGGCGAGATGTCGACCTCATCGCCAGCGCCCCGGCCATGGCGCCCGTCGTCGAGCTGATTGCCAAGGTGGCCCCATCGAACGCGAACGTTTTGGTCACCGGGGAGCACGGCACCGGCAAAGAGGTCGTGGCTCGAGAGATCCACCGCCTGTCGGGCCGGGCGGAGCGCAGCCTCGTGGTGGTGAATGCCGGCGGCCTGCCGGAAGGGCTGCTCGAGAGCGAGCTCTTCGGCCACGTGCGGGGCGCCTTTACCGATGCGCGCGCCGACCGCGCCGGGTGTTTCGAAATCGCCGACGGCGGGACCCTCTTTCTCGACGAAATCGGCAACATGCCGGCGTCGCAGCAGACCCGCTTGCTGCGGGTGCTGCAGACGGGAGAGGTCCAGCGGCTGGGCTCGTCGAAAATGCGCGGCACCGACGTTCGCGTGGTGTCGGCGACCAACGCCAACCTGGACGAGGCCATCGCCTCGGGCGCGTTTCGCGAGGACTTGCTGTACCGGCTCAACACGGTCGAAGTGCAGCTGCCCCCCCTGCGCGATCGCGCCGAGGACATTCCCCTGCTGGCGGCTCACTTTCTTGGGCGCCTCAACCGGCGCTCGGGCAAGCGGGTGGTGTTCTCCGGGCAGGCTCGCGAGTCGATGTCGCGCTATCGCTGGCCGGGCAACGTGCGCGAGCTCGAACACGCGGTCGAGCGCGCCAGTCTGCTGTGCAGCGGCGGCGTGATCGAAGCCGACGACCTGCGCCTTCGGGGGCGCAGCCGCGGCACCGCGGCCGACCTGGAAGCCATGAGCCTCGGCGACGCAGAGAAGTTCCTGATTCGCCGCGCCCTCGAACGTTGCCACGGAAACGTCTCGGACGCGGCGGCCGAGCTGGGCGTGAGCCGCAGCGCTCTGTACCGTCGCCTCGACCGCCATGGCCTCGACCCTCGCGCCCTCGAGAAAGCGTAGTGGTGCGGTCGAAGGCACTTCTTTTGTTGAGCCTGGCGCCGACCCTCGCGGTGCTTACGGTCTTGGCCGGGCCGGCTGCGGGCGCTCTGTCGGTAAAGGGGCGCGTCACCCTCTCGCTGGTCGTCGCCGCGGTCTGGGCGCTTTGCTACCTGGGCCTGCGCGATGCGCTCGCTCGACCGATGCAATCGATTTCGAACGTGCTCGCGAGTTTGCGCGAGGGCGACTACTCGGTCCGGGCCGCGGTGGCGAACGCGGACGACGACACCGGGGTGGCGCTGATGGAGGCCAACGCCCTCGCCGATGAGCTGCGCGCTTATCGACTCGACGATCGAGAAACCGCCGGGTTCTTGGCGTCGCTGGTCGACGAACTGGAGGCGGCCATCTTCGTCACCGATCGACGGGGGCGCGTTTCCCACGCGAGTCGAGGCGGCCAGCTGTTGGTTGGGCGCGAGGCGGTCGGCGCCGATCTCGAACAGCTCGGTCTGGCCGCGTGCCTCGAGGGCCCCTCGCCGCGCAACGTGACCGTGACGACGGCCGGCGTCACGGGACGCTACGAGCTGCGCCGAACGCCGTTTCGACGCCAGGGGCGCGAGCACCAGCTCGTGGTGCTCACGGACGTGCAGCGGGCTGTGCGCGAGGAAGAGCGCGTCGCCTTGCGCCGAATGGTCCGAGTTCTCGGCCACGAGATCAACAACTCGCTGTCTCCGCTGCAGTCGGTGGCGACGACGCTGCAGCGCAAGCTGGATCGCGGTGACTTTTCGCCCGAGACCGTGGCCGAGATGCGCAAGGGCCTGGACATCATCCACAGCCGCAGCAAAGCCATGGCTCGATTCATGGAGGGGTACGCTGCCCTCGCCAAGGTGCCTCCGCCGCGGCTGGAGCCGGTCGGCTTCGACGAGCTTCTCGAGCGCGTGGCTGCCGGTGAGACCCGACGCCGGGTCGCCGTCGAATCCCCGCGGCCGCTGCGGCTGCGCGGCGACGCCGGCCAGCTCGTTCAGCTCGTCACCAACCTGGTCGGCAACGCCGTCGAGGCCATGGACGAGGCCGGCGCTCCGACCGATGCCGCCGTCGGCGTGCGCGCGCGCGTCGCGGGGCGCCAGGTGGTGCTCGACATCGTCGATCGCGGAATCGGGCTGCCCGACTCGGACAACCTGTTCGCTCCCTTTTTCACGACCAAGCCGAGCGGCACCGGCATTGGCCTGCTGCTCAGCCGGCAAATTGCCGAGGCCCACGGCGGTGGACTGTCGCTTCTGCCCAACGACGCTAGCCCCGGGACGACCGCGCGGGTGGTGTTGCCCGTCGACGGCGCGGATTAGTCCGCGCGCAGAGCGACCCCCGGGTCCTGGCGCGCGGCTCGCCGAGCCGGCATGAAGGTGGCGATCGCCGCGACGGCCGCGACGAACGCGGCCACGGTCAGCAGCGTGGCCGGGTCGTATACCTCCACCTGGTACAAAAGGCCGCCAATCGCGCGATTGACCGCCAGCACGCCGGCGAAGCCGACGGCCAGGCCGACCGCCGCCAGCGCCAGCCCCTGGCGCACGACCATGGCTCGGACGCGTCGGGGACGAGCGCCCAGGGCGATGCGTATCGCGATCTCGCGGGTTCTTTCGGCCACCGAGTTGGCCATGACGCCGTAGATGCCGATGCCCGCCAACACGATGGCGATGGCGGCGAAAGCGATGAACAGCACCGTGGCGAACTGTCGCCGAGCGAGCACGTCGTCGACGCGGTCGGACAGCATTGCCTCGTCGTACAGCGGTATCTCGGGATCGATCGCGGCGAGCACGTCGCGCGCGCGCTCGGGCATGCGGGCGGCGCGGCTTTTGGCGACCACGCCATACGACCAGCCCGGGTATTGGCGAAACGCCAGGTAGACCTGTGGCCGGTCCGACAGCTCGATTTGATCGTCGCGCACGTGGCCGACCACCCCGATGATCTCGTGGTTGCCGCCGAACAGGTTGATGCGCGTACCGATCGGGCTTTCGCCGTCTTTCCAGTGGGTGCGCCGCAACAAGTCGTCGATGACCACGACGGATTTGGTGCTCTTGGTGTCCCGGGGATCAAAGGTGCGCCCCTCGAGCAAGGGGATATCGAGGACCGCGAAATACTCGCTGCTCACCGTGCGCCGTTGCGCTTCGCCGATCAGGTCGGGGCGTTCGATGCGCAACCGGCCGACGGCTTGCTGGCTGCCATCGCCGAAGGGCGCGTCGTCGGCTTCGATGACGTAGCTGCCCGAGGGCCCGGCTCCCTTGAGCGGCATGTGTTCGCTGATGGCGACCGCTTCGACCCCCGGCGTGGCGCCCAGGCCCTCGACCACCCGGTCCGCCAGGGCGGTCGCCGTGGCTTCGCTGTTCCAGTAGCGCGGTCCCTCGGCGGCCATCTCGAAGGTGTAAACGCCGTCGGCGCTCATGCCGAGATCGACCGACGCGGCGCGAAGAAAGCTGCGCACCATCAGCCCCGACCCGGCGAGCAGTACGAGGGCCAGCCCGACTTCCGCTACCACGAGCGCCCGGCGCAGGCGGTGTCCCCGGGAGCTTCCCGACGTGCGCCCGCCGGCGTCCTTGATGATCGCGCTCAAGTCGGCGCGCGAGCTTTCCAGGGCCGGCACCACGCCGAAGAGCAGGGTGGTGCCCAACGACAGGCACGCGGCGAACACGCCGACCCTGGCGTCCAGCTGCACGCCGGCGGCGATGCGCGGGTCCGGGCTGAGTGACGCGAACAGCTCGACGCCCCACCAGGCCAGCAGCACGCCGAGCACGCCGCCGAACACCGCGAGCACCAGGCTCTCGGTGAGCAGCTGGCCGAACACGCGCCGGCGGCGGGCGCCGAGGGCCACGCGCAGGGCCAGCTCGTGGGCGCGGGCTGTGCCCTGGGCGAGCAACAGGTTGGCGACGTTGGCGCAGCCGATGAGCAACACCAGCAGCACGGCGGCAAACAGCGGCCAAAGCAGGGCCGGAAGATCACCGCGGACGTGGTCGTCGAGCGCAACGCGGCGGAGCTCGAAGCCGACCGAGTCCGCGTAGAAGACCGGATACTCCGCCCGCAAATGACCGGCGAGGGCGGCTAGCTGCGCCATCGCGGCTTCGGCGGTGACCCCGGGTTTGCGCCGGGCGAGCACCTTGAGCCCGTGGTTGCCGCGCTGCTCGGCCGTCGTGTCGAGCACGAGGGGCGCCCAGACCGGTCGCGGATCGCCGGCCGGAAACTCGAAGCCCCGGGGCATGACGCCAACGACCTCGTGGGGCGTTCTCTGCAGCATCAGCGTCCGGCCGAGCACGTTGGGGTCGCCGCCCAGGCGGCTTTGCCAAAACTCGTAGCTGATGACCACGACGAGCTCTTGTCCCGCGGTTTCCTCCGCCTCGGTAAAGGTCCGGCCGAGCAGCGGAGCGACGCCGAGCAGATCGAACATGTTGGCCGTCATCAGCGATGCGCGGATCCGGACCGGCTTGTCGGTGCCCAGCAGATTGGCAGCGGCATCGGTGTGGGCGGCTACGTGCGAGTAGCTGTCGGTGCGCCCGCGCAGGTCCAGCAGCTCGGGGGCGGAGATGCGGCTTTGGGTTCGGTCGAACTTCGAGTAGTAGGTCCAGATGGTGTCTATCTGCTCGGTGTTTTCGTAGGGAAGCGGCTGCAGCAGTACCTGGTTGATGACGGAAAACACCGAGGCGTTGGCGCCAATCGCAAGCGCCAGGGTTGCGATGGCGAGGGCCGAGACACCGGGGCGTCGGCGGAGGATGCGCAGGCCGAAGGCGACGTCGCTGGCAAAGCGCATCAGGCGGCTTCCTTCTCGGAGACGATCTGGCCATCGAGCAGGTGGACCGTGCGCTGGGCGCGCTCGGCGTAGGTCGGGTTGTGCGTCACCATGCACAGGGTCGCGCCGTCGCGATGCAGCTCGTCCAGCAGATCCATGACCTTGTCGCCGTTGTCGGTGTCCAGGTTGCCGGTCGGTTCGTCGGCCAGCAGGATGCGCGGGGCGCCGGCCAGGGCCCGGGCCACGGCCACCCGCTGCTGCTGTCCACCGGACAGCTGCGCGGGCAGGTGGCGAGCCCGGTGACTCATTCCCACGCGCTCGAGTACCGAGTTGACCTGGTCTCGACGCGTTGCTCGGGGCAGGCCGCGGTAGGTGAGCGGAAGCTCCACGTTCTCGAACACGGTGAGTTCCGAGATGAGGTTGAAGCTCTGAAAGATGAACCCGATCTTCTGGTTGCGCAGGTCGGCTTTCGCGTCGACGCTGAGCGAGTCCACGGCGACGCCGTCGAAGTGATAGCTGCCCTCCGACGGCGCGTCGAGAAGGCCCAGAATCGACAGCAGGGTGCTCTTGCCCGAGCCCGAGGGACCCTCGATGGCGATGAACTCGCCCTCGCGAATGGTCAGGTCAACGGCGGACAGCGCGTACGTTCGCAGGTCTTCGGTTTCGTAGATCTTGCGGATGCGCTCGAGTCGAATGACGTCGGAGTTGGACATGGCGTTACTCGATGGAAAGCTGCTGGGCGTCGGCCCAGTCTGGATTGTCGGAGAGGATGACCTGGTCGCCTGGCGCCAGGCCGCTTCGGACTTCGATAAAGCGAGAGGATGCGCGGCCAAAGGCCACGTCGACCCCGACGGCGCGGGCCGCGGAGGTCAGCCGAAAGAGCCGGGCGGTTGCGCCTTCCCGGGCCGTTTGGGGGCGTGGGAGGTAAACCACGCCCTGCAGGACTTCGAGCTCCACCGTGCCGACGACGCTCTGGTCCGGGCGCAAATCGCTCGGCGGCGGCTCGTCGAAGGCCACGGTCACCTTGACCGCCCCCTCGACCACGGTTGGATCGACATGCACCACCTTGCCGCGCAGAGTGCCGCTGCCGGTGTCGACGTGGGCCGTTTGCCCGGGCGCGATTTCCCGGGCGACGCGTTCGGACAGCTCGAGCTCGGCTTCGAGCTCGTCGGTCTGGGCGACCTTGCCCAGGGTGGTTCCGGGGGTAACCCATTGGCCGAGCTCGACGTTGAGTTCGTGAACGACCCCGGGCTGCCGCGACCGGACCGTGAGGTCGGTGACCTGTCGGGCGCGAAAAGCCGCGATCTTTCGGAGGTCGTCGATTCGCTGGCGCTCGGCGGCCAGCTGTCGCCGGCCGACCCGGTCCAGGGCGTTCATTCGCCGGCGCTCGTTGCCAACCCGCGCGGCCAGATCGCGCTCGACATCCTGGGCCTGGGCGTATTCGAGCGCGGGCACCATGCCGTCTTTTCGCAGCTCCTCGTTGGCCTCGGTGCGTCGCGCCGCATCGAGGTGGGCCGTCCGCAGCTCGGAGATGCGCGACTGCTGTTCGAGCCTGCCACTTTCGAGCACGCCGGACAGCTGCGCCAGGCGCGCCCGGGCGTCGGTGAGCTGACCGGACGCCTCGAGCGCGCGCACTTCGAGGTCGGGATTCGACAGCTCGAGCAGCGGGGCGTTCTCGGCCACGGTGTCGCCGACGTCGACGAGAAGTCGCTCGACGCGGCCGGGAGCCACCGCCGTGATCCAGCGGACCCGCCGCGGCGCGAGGCGGCCGCTACCGCGCACGGTCCGCGGCATGTCCCCGCGCTCGACCGTACCGAGCCACAGGGACGCGCGCTGCGCCGTGGGCCCCGAGTGCCGGGGAAGCGGCATCAACAAGGCGGCGACCACAACGCCGCCGACTCCGATGGCCACGAGCAGGCTCTTGAGCCACTTCGACCGGCGTTGGCGCGGCACGTCCATGGCCCTGCGCTACCAGCGAAGAGCGTGCCGCCTTTGCCAACGGTCGCAATCTCAAAGGCTTGTGCGACGCGGCGGCGGGGGCCGGCAAAAAAGTGTCCGGTTTCGGGATCCCGCGTCCCCGCGCCGGACGCTTGCGAGACGGGCCGCTCCCGCGTTTGACGGCTCGAGCCCGGCAGGCGACAACTCCCCGGTGAGTGCGAATCGCAGCGATCGCCTGTGGGCGGGGGGGCTTTCCGGGGTTGGCCTCGGGGCGGCGCTGGCGCTGGCGGGCTTCGCGGCGCGAGTTCCCGAGGTTCTGGCCCAGTTTCGCGAGCTGGACGTGGAGCTCGCCGTGCTGTCGAAGCTCGCCGTGAATCAGCCGCTGTTGGCGATCGCCGCCGTTGTTGTGCTGCTCGCTGTGGTGCTCGCCAACGCGTTGGCCAAGCCTGGCCGCGCGCGAATCGCCGTCCTCGCCGCGGTCGCGGTCGCGGCGGTGGCGGCGAGCGCGGCGGTCTACCTGGGCACAACCCTGCCGCTTGGCGGGGCCGCCGGGTAGGGGGCTGCCAGGCGAACGCTTTGTCGGACGCTATCGGCTGCCGAAGTTGAAGGCGCTGGACTCTTCGTTGCGGTCGGTGGCCGGCGGCGGCGCGGGCGACAGGGCGGCGATCTCGGCGCGCAACTCGTCGTCGATGGCGAGGTCGGCGGCGGCCAGGCACGGCTCGAGCTGATCGAGGTTGCGCGCGCCGATGAGCGGCGCGGTCACCGCCGGGTGTGACGCCACCCAGGCGATGGCCAGGCTCACCGGGTTGAGGCCGCGGTCGCGAGCGAGGGTCGCAAACCGCGCCGCGATGTCGTAAACCGCCGGGTCGCCGTAGCGGGTTTTGTACATCTTGTTGTCGACCAGGCGCCCGGCGTCGGGGCGGGTGTCGGGGCCGTACTTGCCGGTCAGAAGTCCGCCGGCCAGGGGGCTGTAAGGGAACACGGCAACGTTTTCCGACAGAGCCATGGGCAGGATTTCGACCTCGGCCTGGCGCTTGACCAGGTTGTACATGGGCTGGGTGGCTACCAGAGGGGCAAACCCCCGCCGGGCGGCAATGCCGAGGGCCTTGGCCGTCTGCCACGCGGCAAAGTTGCTCACCGCCGGGTAGAGGATCTTGCCCTGCTGCACCAGTAGGTCGACGGTGTGCAGCGTTTCCTCCAGGTCCGTGGCGTCGTCGAACCGGTGCAAGAAAAAGACGTCGATACGGTCGGTGGCGAGGCGCCGCAAACTGGCCTCGACCGCGCGCACGAGGTGGTAGCGCGACGAGCCGCGGGCGTTGCCGTCCTTGCCCGTGGGGAAATAGGCCTTGGTCGTGAGCACCACGTCGTCGCGGCAGTCGGCGATGAGCTCGCCGAGAATCTCTTCCGACGTGCCGCCTGCGTAGACGTCCGCGCAATCAAAGAGGTTGACGCCGGCGTCGCGGCAGCGAGCAAACATGGCGCGGGACGTGTCGCGGTCGGCGTCGCCGCCAAAGGACATGGTGCCGAATGCGAGGGGCGACACCTTGACGCCGGTCTTTCCCAGGAACTTCATGTGGTTTGTCACGTTACGGGTTTTTGTGTCGGGCGTGTGAAGTTGGCTCAATTCGAGTTATACCGCGGCCATGTACACCCGTTCGGTCTCGCGGTCACCGTGGCGGTGGCTGGCACTGTTTCTCGTTGTTGGCCTGCTGGTCGCCTGCGGCGACGACTCTAGCACTGAGCCGAGCGAACCCACCGGCGACGGCGACGGCGACGGCGACGCCGTTCCCGACACCGGGCCGTTCACCGATATTGAACCCGACGAAACCCTGCGCGCCCCCGACCTGAGCGCTCAAGTCGACATCGTGCGGGACAGCTTTGGCGTCGCTCACGTGTACGCGGCCAACCTCGACGACCTGATGTTCGCCAATGGCTACCAGGTCGCCGCCGATCGCCTGGCCCAGATGGATCTGTTTCGCCGGGTCGCGTCGGGCCGCATTGCCGAGCTGTTCGGCACTCTGGACGCCTCGACCATCGCCAGCGATCTGGAGATGCGCATGCACCGCCTCGATTTTTGGGCCGCCCGCTCTCTGGAAGAGCTGCGCGGTTCGTCAGACGAGTCCGACCAGGAGCTCGTGCGCGCTCTCGATCGCTATGCCGATGGGGTAAACGCGTACGTCGAGCGCGTGCGGGCCGGCGAGGTGGAGCTCGACCCCGCGGTCGATCTGTTCTTCAACGACGAGACGTTTCCGGCGTGGACGGCGGCCGACTCCCTGGCGGTCGCGCGGCTGCAGGCGTGGAACCTGTCGTTCAACCAGGTGGACATCACGCTAACGGATTTGTTCCAGGTCATGGCGGCCGAGTTCGCGCCCGACAGCGCCGACCCGGACCGCGCGGCGCGGGCGGGGCTGTTCTCCGACCTGGTGTCCGTGCGGCCCATCGCGGCGACGCCGACCATTGATGGGTTTCCAAACGCGCCGGCGGCGCGGGTTGCCGACGCGGGTGCGCGGCCGCGCGAGGCTGCGTCGTCGCGGCCCCAGGTGCCTCAGCATCTGCTCGACGCGGCTCGCGAAGTGCTGCGGCCGCGTCAGATTCTCGGTTTCACCAATCGTCACCCCGACGCTGGCTCCAACAACTGGGTCGTGTCGGCCGATCGGGCCGGCGGCGCCGCGCTCATGGCCAACGATCCGCACCTGGGGTTTGCCAGCCCGTCGATCTTCTACCCGGTGCACCTGGTGGCCGAGGGCGACCTCGAGCTGCACGGCGTGGCGTTCCCCGGCATTCCCGGCATCATCCTGGGGCGCAACGGCCGCGTGGCCTGGGGCGGCACGGTCTCGTTTCACGACGTGACCGACGTGTATCTCGAGTCCATCGCGCCGTGCGCCGCGGACGCGAGCCGCGACTGCGTCGACTTCGACGGCGGTCAGGTCGAAATCGAAGACGTCGATCTGGAAATCGACGTTGGCTTTTTGGGCGACGTCGTTCGCACGGTCGAGGCCACGTACGAGTTCGTACCTCACCACGGCCCCATCATTCCCACCATCGTCGATGGCGGCATCGAGCCGCGCACCGGCAACCAGGCCCTGTCGGTGCGCTACACCGGCTACCAGGTCACCCAGGACATTCGCGCGATCGCTCGCCTGTGGCGGGCGCAAAGCGTGGGCGAGGCCATCGAAGGCCTCGAGGAGTTCGCTTTCGGCAGCCAGAACTGGGTGTTTGCCGACGATGCCGGCGACATCGGCTGGAGCACGCGCGCGCTGGTGCCGTGGCGCAGCCCGGCCTGCTACGCCTTTAACGCGGTCGATGCGCCCGACGGCCTGGCGCCGTTTTTCATCGCTCCGGGCGACGGGTCGTGCGAGTGGGAGGGCTTTTTGGACCCGCAGTTCATCCCCGCGGCCCAAAACCCCGAGACCGGCTTTCTCGCGACCGCCAACGCCGATCCGGTCGGCGTTACCTTTGACGGCGATCCGCTCGATGGGCCAATGGTCGACGGTCGGCCGCTCTACGCCGGCGCCTACACCTACGCGGACGGCCTGCGGATGACCCGCATCGTCGACCGGCTCGAAGCGCTGCTCGAGGCCGGGGCTCCGCTCACCGTCGACAACATGACCGACATCCAGGGCGACGTGAACTCCAACCTGGGCGAGCGGCTGCGCGGCCCCATCGCCGACGCCGTCGCCGAGCTCGAGCAAGAGCTCGCGACCCCGGGCACGCATCCGGATCTAACCGAGTTCGCTGCGTCGCTCGCGCCCGCCCGCCTCGCTCGCCTGCGGGATGCCGCCGAGCGCCTGGCTGCGTGGAGCCTCGATACGCCCGCGGCATTGCTCGGCACACCTAGCGCCGAGGAAATCGCCGACAGCGCCGCTACCAGCATTTTCAACCACTGGATCGTCACGTTCATCGACCTGGCGTTCGACGATGAGCTCGCGGCCATCGGCCGCAGCGGAGGCATTCGCATCGGCACGGCGGCGTTTTTGGTGCTGGCCCAGCGCGAAAACCTGACGACCGGCCTGGCGGCCGAAACGGGTGAACCGGTGCTGTGCGACGACCTCGGCACCGATGCGATCGAAAGCTGCACGCTGTTGGTGCTGCGCGCCCTCGACCTGGGGCTCGAGCGACTGGTCACCGACAGCTTTGCCAGCGACGACCCGAACGACTGGCGCTGGGGGGACCTGCACCGGGTGACCTTTGGCTCGCTGCTGCCTCCGGCCGAGCTCAACATTCCTCCGGCCAACGATCCCAATCCGCTTTTGCAGGCCGGCTATCCCCGGCCCGGCGATGGCGGGGCGGTCGACGCCTCGAATCCGGGCTGGAGCGACTACAACTTTCGCTTCGGCAGCGGTCCCGCCATGCGCCACGTGGTCGAGTTCGCCGCCGACGGCCCGCGCACGCTGATCGCCATTCCCGGCGGCGCCTCGAGCAGCCGGGCGACCGGGTTCTTCCGCAACCTGATGGACCAGTACTGGTTCCTCAACGAGTACTTCGAGTTGCCCGGCACCATCGCCGCCGTCATCGCCAACGCCGACAGCCGCGTGCGCATCGTCCCGTAGGGAGTTGACGCGGCGCGCGCAGTGGCGTCGCGCGTGGTTCGGTGACGGTGTGTGTCTTCGTAGCACTGGGACCGTCGCCCGCGACGGCGCAGTGCTCAGCCCTCGGTGGGACAAGTAGGTCGCGCAGGGGGCGGGGTCGGCGGCCGTTCGGGCTCGGGGGCCTCGGCACGGGCAATGCGGCCGTTACGCGGCAGGCGCCGAGCCTGTGTGCAGGTTTTGTCCAGGTTCCGGTGGCGGCAGCGCTCTTGCTTTGGGTACGGAAGTCCCATCCGTACACGCAGGAGTTTTTGCCGTGAACCGTTTCGATTTTCGCTGTCCCGTTCCTTTCGCCGCTGCCGCGCCTGGCGCTGCCGACGAGCTCTCGAGGGCCCTCGATGCAAAACCGCTCTAGAACGATCGTGTTGGTCGCGTCCATGGCTGGGTTTCGACAGCGCTGGCGTAACTACGGCCACGCCTGGGCCTCTCGGTGCCGGACGGAAGGGATTCAGACCGATGACGTGGTCGGCCTGTATCACTTCGAACGAGACGTTGCGGTGGTCGTGCTGCGCCTCGTCTTCTCCTCGGAGATGTCACTCGCGAACATTGCGACGTGGGCCGATCGCGAGAGTCTCGCCATGGTGGACGCGACGACTCTGCAGCAGCTCGACGCCTTTTTGTCCGAGTACTTCGTTGGGTACGAGCGACTTCCCGGGCGCTTTTGCGACCCCGCGAACGCGATCGCAGCCCTCACGGAGCTCATCAAGGACGACTGGGACGACGCGGAGACCCCGGTGTCGTGTGAACAGGGGTATCAGGGGCGCAGACCACAGACCGACGCTGGACTGTCGTCGTCTCTGCCGGGCGTGCGATATCCACCTGACCGCGAGCGGCACGGAACTCCCGTCTTCGGGGTCATCGTAGCGAAGTAGCGAAGTAGCGGGCCCCCCGCGTTTGGCCCCGCATCGCAGAGCGCGCGAGCGGCTTTGCGAGCGCCATCCGGCGGTGCGACAACGCGGTTTTGGTGTGGTCGTGGCGTTGGCAAACGGCTGCGTGGTACCGTCGGACCGTGCACGTCCTTGGGTGGGGGATTGTGGCGTTGGCGCTCGCGTTGGTTCCGGCATGTTCGGGCGACGACGACGGGGCGGCAACGTCGGGGGATGGGACCACGTCGACAACCGGCGACGGCGACGGCAGCGGGACCGGCGACGGCGATGGCGATGGCGATGGCGATGGCGATGCCGACGGCACACTTTCTCCACTGGTCTGCCAGGCTGACCTGACCGTCCTTCGCGAAGAGACGTTCGAGGTGCAGCAACCGCCCCTGGCCTACAACGGCGAGTTCTACGGCTTTCGCAACGACGAAACTCAGCTGCAGCTCAAGGCCCTGGTCGAGGACACGGCGGTCGCTCGCGATGGACAGGTCGTCGCCGGGTTTCCCGACCCGCTGATCTTCGGGCTCTCGGGGCGCGAGATTGCGACGGCTCCCGACCTGGGCGCCGACAACGCCCCGGAGGATCCGGTCGCGTTTATCATTCAAAGCGGCATGCTCCGCTCGAACGGAGCCGATGAGCTGGAGAAGGTCACCGTCGAAGGCGACGTGTTCGAGGCCACGTCCGGAACCGGCACGCTGGCGGGCACCGTCGACTCGTTTGCGAATCTGGAGATGGGGACGACGGGCGAGCTCGTGTACCAGCTTCGCCTCCAGAGCGACAGCAACGTCTACCTGATCGAGGTTTCGCCGGCCGGCAGCTTCACCCACTTTTTCAACCAGGGCGCCACCGTCGACGAGACCTTTAGCGTGCTGTCGATCGACGAGGTGACGCCGGTGAACGTGGGCATGCTGGTGCGAACCACGTTGACCGATGGCGCCGGCACGAACGGCTCCGCGTACTTTCACTACACCGCCGAGACCGGCCTGGTGTGCGTGCGCACGGACGTCGACGCCGATTGCGAGCGGGGGCTCGCTGTTTCCGAAGGCCTCACGGTGGCCGTGGACGACTTTTACAGCGACGGCACCACCACGGCCGCGATCGCTCGCAACACGCCCAACCCGGAGCTTCACTACCGCATCGGGGACGGGCAGCCCGGCGTGCTGCGCCGGGGCGAGGCGGTTCAGGGGTACGAGTTCAACAACTTTGGCCATCCCCGCGTCTGCGCCCGGGACGGTTCCGTCTACTTCGCCGGGCAGGTGTTCAACAACGCCGCAACCTGGGACGAAGTGTTTCGCCTGGCTGGCGACGGCACGATCACGCAGATCACCAACTTCGGTCGGCTGGTCGCCGACGGCTCTCTCGCGGGGGAGGTGCCCGACGAGATTCTCAACATGGCGCTCGGCCACGGGTGCGACGTCGCGATTCGCGCCCGGGGCGAAACGCGGTCCGGCGAGACCGCGCCCTACGAGGGCTACTGGCTCAGCTACGATGGCGACATCACGGTCGAGATCGTCGACGAGACGCCGGGGCGCGCCGACAACGGCAACGGCGCCATCACCGGGCTCACCAGATCGCGCACCGGGATCGACTCGAACGCCCGGGCGATTCCCGTGGCCAACATTGGCCCCACCGGTGAACTCGCCGTGCTGCTGCAAATTCCGGACGGGTCGGGGCAAGACCTGGCGACCTACGTGCGGGCCACCAGGCCCGACTGCGACGAGTAGCTACGTCAGGCTGCGGGCGGCGGTCCAGGCGAAGAACGCGAGGCACGCGGCGAGAGCCGCGTTGGTTGGCCAGCGGTTGCGCGCGCTGTCGCCGACCACCCGGTTGTTGACGACGAGCAACGCGATGGCCAGCAGCGGCATGAAGGCGGCGCCGAAGATGGCGTAGAGCTTTTGCGCCCGGGCGAACGACAGGGTCAGGCCGAGGGCGGGGACGGTCGCGAGCGCCAGCAGGTAGAGCCGGTACGGTCGCGAGTCTTCGAGGCGCTCGGGTGGCGTGCGGCCGGTCGTGCGGTACAGCGCGTCGGCGAACAGATAGGGCACGGCCTGCCACACGCCCAGCAGCGAGCTGAAGATGGCGCCCCAGGCGCCGACGAGAAACGCCCACCGACCGACGGGACCGAGGGGCTTTTCGAGGGCGTCGGCCAACGCGACGATGAGTCCGGCCCCCCGGCCGTCGATGTCGACGTGGCTGCCAATGATCACCATGGCGACTCCGAACAGGGCGGTCATGCCGTACCCCGCGGCGAGGTCGATGCGACAGGCGCGCAGGTCGGCGAGCGTTTGCCGGCCGCTCTCGCGGATCCAGTAGCCGTAGCAGAGCACGGTGAGAGTGCCGCCCACGCCTCCCATCAGCGCCACGGTCCAGCCAAGACCCGCGCCGTCGGCGTCGGGAATGCTCGGTACGGCCAGCCCCGCGGCGATGGCGCTCGGGTCGGGCGACAGCGCGGCAGCGGTCACGCATACGACCGCGAACATCAGTCCGATGCAAAGGCCCATGACCCGCTCGAACAGCCGAAAGCCACCCAGCCACACGAGGGCGACGCCGAGGGCGCTGTGCGCGGCTCCGAACACCAACTTGCCGCGGGCCGGGTCGTCGAACGCCGGCGCGATGGCGTTCATGGCTACCCCGGTGGCGCTCATCAACGCCGCACCGACGAAGTAGCTCCACAGCAGGAAGTAGGGCGCAAATACGACCAAAACGGGCCAGCGCGCCCGGCTGAGCAGGCCCTCGAGCAGGGTCTCGCCGGTGGCGAGCTGAAATCGCGCCAGTCCCTCGTTCAGCACGAGTTTGAGCCCGGCGCCCACGACCACGGCCCAGAGCACCGCGACTCCCAGGCGGCTGCCCGTAAAGGCGGCGGTTGCGAGATCCCCGGCGCCCACCCCGGTGGCCGCCACCAGGATGCCCGGGCCCAGGGTTGCGAGCAGTGATTTTCCCTTCATTGTCCCCACGTCCTGGCCCAGGGCCCGCGCTGCCTTTCGCTGCAACGGCCTCGCGTTTTGTGTCAACTTGGGCCGCTATGAACACCAATCCTCCTCGCTACGGTACCTGGCTGGCGCTGGCGGTGGGAGCCGCGCTGGCATCCGCGTGCGGCGGGTCGGCCGCCACCACCGCCGAGACCGGCCCGGCGGCGCCCCCCGCCGAGGCCCCGGTCACCGCCACCGACGGCCCAACGGAGACCGCGGCGACGCTGGCCGAGCCGCCGGCGTTCCGCCTGCCGCGCACGGTGCTGCCCACGCGCTACACGGCCACGCTGCGCCTCGATCCCGCGCAGCCGACCTTCACGGGCCATATCGACATCGACGCCGAGGTGTCCGAGACCACCGACATTGTCTGGCTCAACGCGGAGGGGTTGACCATTGACCGGGCGGTCTTGCGCACCTCGGGTGGCGAGGAGTTTCCGCTCGAGACCATCCCGGCCGACAGCGACTTCGTCGGCTTTCGGGCGCCCGCGGCCATCGCGGCGGGCCAGGTGACGCTGGCCATCGACTACGCCGGCAAGATCGACGACACGGATACTCTGGGTATCTTTCGCCAGCGCGAGGGCGAGGATTGGTACCTCTTCACTCAGTTCGAGTCCCTGGGCGCCCGCCGGTCGTTTCCGTGCTTCGACGAGCCCGACAACAAAGTGACGTGGCAGCTCGCTCTCGAGGTCCCCGAAGCTCTCGTCGCGCTCACCAACGAGCCGGCCGAGAAGACGACGGCCCTGGGCGACGGGTTCAAGCGGGTCGAGTACGCCCGCGGCATGCCGATGCCGAGCTACCTGGTTGCGTTTGCGGTGGGGCCGTTCGAGATCGTGCCCGCGGGCGAAAGCGCGAGCGGCGTTCCGCTGCGCATCGTGACCCTCAAGGGCCGGGCCGACGAGGCCTGGTGGGCGGTCGAGACCACCAAGCCGCTTCTGGACATCCTCGAGGACTACACCGGGATCCCGTATCCCTACGCCAAGATCGATTCGATCGCCATTCCGACCACCGTCGGCTTTGGCGCCATGGAGAACATCGGCCTCATCACGTACACCGAGCGCCTGCTGCTCGGCGAGAAGGGGCAACAGACCGAGCGCGCGCGCCTGGGCTACCTGGCCACCGGCACCCACGAGCTCGGCCACCAGTGGTTTGGCAACCTGGTCACGACCAGCTGGTGGAACGACATCTGGCTCAACGAGGCGTTCGCGAGCTGGATCGAGGAAGTCGTGCTCAAGAAGTTCGACCCCGACTTCGGCTACGACGTGGTCGAGGTCTCCGGCAAGGACTACGCCATGGGCGCCGACTCGTTGGCGTCGGCTCGGCGCATCAATCAGCCGGTCAACGACAACGACGACATCGAGAGCGCGTTCGACGGCATCACGTACTCCAAGGGCGCGGCGGTGATTCGCATGTTCGAGGCCTACGTCGGCGCCGACGAGTGGCAAAAAGGCATTCGCGCCTACCTCACTCGCTACTCCCACAAGAACGCGACCACCGGCGAGTTCCTGGCGTCCATGAGCGATACCCTCGGCCGGGACATCGCCACGCCGTTCAACACCTTTCTCGACCAGGTGGGGACCCCGCGGGTGAGCTTCGAACTGTCGTGCGAAAAGGGCAAGGTGCCCTCGGTGTCCGTGCGCCAGAACCGCTACTTGCCCATCGGCTCGAAGGCGGATGCAGAACAGACCTGGCAGGTGCCGGTGTGCGTGAAGTACGCGGCCGGCCGCAGGGCGGCCACGTCCTGTGCGCTGCTCACCGAGGCCACCGGCTCGGTCGAGCTGTCGGCGACGGGGATCTGCCCGGCGTGGTTTGCGCCCAACGCGACCGGCCTGGGCTACTACCGCGCGAGCCTGCCCAAAGAGCAGATCGACGCCGTGATCAAAAAGGGACTGCGCAAGCTGACCGCGCCCGAACGCTACGCGTTCTTCAGTGACGTGCTCGCCCAGGTCAACGCCGGTGAACTCGATGCGCGCGTCGCCATGTCGGCGGCGAGCAAGCTGGCGAACGCCGACAACAGCAACCTCTTGCGGCTCAGCGTCGCTCTGGCGACGGTCGCCGAGGACGCGATTCCCGAGGAGCTCGAGGGCAAGTACGCCGCCTACCTGCGCAAGACCTTCGGCAAGCGCGCCCGCCGGCTCGGCTGGACGCCGAAGAAAAAGGACGACTACCACGACAACGCCGTGCGCCGCGAGCTCGTCAAGCTGCTCGCAGTCGATGGCAACGACCCGGTGCTGCAGCGCGAGGCCCGCCGCCTGGCCGAGGCCTGGCTGGCCGACCACAGCGCGGTGTCGCCGGCGGTCGCTGGGACGGCCCTGGCGGCGGCGGCGGCCCGGGCCGACGCCGCGTTCTACGACAAGCTCGTAGCGGCGTACAAGGCCGAGCCGGTGCGCTCGCAGCGATTCAAGCTGCTTTCGGCACTGCACAGCGTGCGCGATCCGGCCCTGCTCGAGCGCACGGCGCAGCTGATGCTCGACCCCGAGGTCGACATTCGCGAGAGCGCCCGCGGCCTGGCCCGCAGCGCGGCCCTGGGCACTCCGCGGCTGGCGGCTGTGCTGTACCAGTTCATGCGCGACAACTGGGACGCCATCGAAAAACGGCTGCCTCAGCGGTCGATGCGCCGAATGGCCGGAATCATGGGCTATCAGTGCAGCGCCGAGACCCGCGCAGAGGTGGTTGGTTTCTTTCAGCCGCGGGTAACCAAGTACCCGGGCGGGCCCCGGGCGGCCGCCCAGGCCGTCGAGCGGCTGGATCTGTGCATCGAGCGCAGCGCGGCCTTCGCGCCTGGCGTTGCGGCCTTCCTCGGCGCAAAATAGGCCGCACTATGTCATTGCGCGATCAGCTCAAAGCCCGCCTCAAAGAGGCGATGAAGGCCCGTGACTCGGTCACGGCCAACTCCATTCGCATGGTCAACACCCGCGTGATGGAGCGCTGCAAGAGCGGCAAGGAGGAGATCGAGCCGACCGACGAGCTCGTGCTCGAGGTCATCACCGCGTACCGCAAGTCGCTGCAAAAGGGCATCGGGCAGTACGAGGGCGCCGGCGATGCCGGTGCCGAGGCGGTCAAGGAGCTCCAGTTCGAAATCGACCTGTGGGCCGAGTACCTGCCCGCGGGGCTTTCAGAAGACGAGCTGCGGGCGGCGGTCAAGGCGGCCATTGCCGAGGCCGGCGCGACCGACCCCAAGCAGGCAGGCCGCATCGTCGGTGCGGTGATGAAGCAGCACAAAGGCCGCGTCGAGGCGGCCGACGTCAAGCGAATCGCCGGCGAAGAGCTCGGCGGTTAGCGGCACGCGAACGCGACCCCGATGGACCTGCTGGCTACACCCAGCCAGCGTCGACGACCGACAGTGGCTGCCGGTGCGAAAGCTCCGGCGGCCGCTTTTGGTTTCGGCTGGATTTTGGGTGCGCGTGGGTCCGGGCGCGGGTGAGCGCGTCGGTGAGCGCCTGCTGAACTGACTCGGTCGTGAACGGCTTGGCGATGAGGAACTCGGCGCCGGCTTCGCTGGCCGCGGTTCGCTTTTCTTCGGTGCCGGACGTAACGAAGCCGAAGATGGCGTCGCTGTCGGTGCTCCGCAGCGTCCGCAGCAGCTCGAGCCCGTTCATGCCCGGCATCGCCCAGTCGGACAGCACCACGTCGGGCGAGGCGGCGGCGATCACCTCGAGCGCTTCGGCGCCGTTGCCGGCTTCTTCGAAGGTCCAGCGACTGAAGCCGGCGTTGCGCAGGGTGCGCTTGAGCATCATGCGCATGGTCTTGCTGTCGTCGACGATCAGAATCTTCATGGTGGTGCCGCGGGGGGCGTGGTTCGCCAAGTGGATCGTCCGTTCGCGCCAGACCTTGAGTCGGGGCGAGTCAAATTGTGGAGCATCGATGCCCGGGCATCGCACGAATGTCGGAGGGCCTGATGAATTCTCCCCCAGGGGAGCGTCTTCTAGAGCTTTGAAATTGCGAGGCTTTCGTCGTGGCCCTGGGGTTGCAAAATCGGGCGGCCGGCGCGTCGAGTTTTCCGCGCCCCCAACGCATGACGGATACAGCAGCAACAAGGTTTTTTCGCGCCGTGAGCTCGGCCCGCCGCTTTCGCCGCACCTCGGCCGCACTCGCGATGCTGGTTGCTCTGGCGCTGGCCGGGTGCGCCGACGACGCGAACGACGGTGCGCTCGACGACGGCGGCAGCGGCGCGGGGAGCGCTGGCGACACCGGCGCGGACGAGCAATCGCCGCCGGCGGATGCTCCGGACGGCAGCGGCGACGGCACCGAGGGTTGGCTGCAAGCACGTGGCTGGACCAACGTGGTTATCGGCGAGCTCACGGGAACGGCCACCATCGAGTTCGACCTGCGGGCCGACGCCAGTCCGGTCAACGCGGTTGCGGGGCTGTCGTTGGGCCGCGCCAGCGCGTACACCGACCTCGCGATCATCACCCGTCTCAACCCGGACGGTCAGCTCGACGTTCGCGACGGCGACGACTACGCGGCGGACGAGTCGATTTCGTACGACGCCGGTCGCCCGTATCACGTGGTCATCGAGGCGGACCTCGACCAGGGGCGCTACGACGCGTTCGTCGAGCGCGACGGCCAGCGGATCGCCATTCGCGGCGGCGCCGCCTTTCGCAGCGAAAGCCAGGTGTCGTCGGTGGACCGGCTGGTCCTGTTCGAGGTCGACTCGCTGGCGGCCATCGGCAACCTGACCATCGACGGCGTGAGCGTGCCGCTTGTCGCCGAGACCGACGGAGAGCCACCGCCGGGGGATGACCCCGGCGAGCCTCCGGTTCCGTCCGGCGGGCTGTGGGCCGTCGATTTTCAGCAAAGCCCGGTCGGCACCTACACCGACGATCGCGTGCGCGCCGACTGGCAGGGCACGCGCTGGGCCAACACGAATGGCAGGGTTGAAGTTCAGGACGAGGCGGGCAATCGCTATTTGCGGGTGTCGTTTCCCCAGGGCGGGGTCGGTCCCGGCAACGGCGGTGCCCAGTGGATGGTCGACTTCGCGCCGTTTCGCGGGCGCACGTTCGAACGCCTGTACGTCTCGTATCGGGTGCGCTTTCGCCCCGGCTTCGACTTCGTGCAGGGCGGCAAGCTGCCGGGCCTGGTCGGCGGCGCGGCGAACACCGGCGGCGACCGGCCCAACGGCTCGGACGGCTGGAGCGGTCGCATGATGTGGCGGCGCGAGGGCGCCGCCGTGCAGTACCTGTATCACCCGGATCAGCCGGGCACCTACGGCGAGGACCTCGACTGGACGGTCGCCGGTGCCGGTGGGTTTACCGCCGGCGAGTGGATCACGGTCGAGCACCTCATCGTCATGAACACGCCCGGCCAGCGCGATGGCCTGGTGCGCGGCTGGTACAACGGCGTGCCCGCCCTGGAGCGCACCGGGCTGCGGTTTCGCGACGTCGGCTCGTTCGCCATCGATGGCTTTTTCTTCAGCACGTTCTTCGGCGGCTCGGGGCCCGAGTGGGCGCCCACGCGCGACGAGTACATCGACTTCGACGACTTCGTGTTTTCCGACCAGCCCATCACCCACTAACGCGGACGGGCGGCTCGAGACCGGCAGCAATGGGCCCGGTCGAGAGCGGTTAGGTCAGGCGTCGGCGCTCGGCTTGCGCACCAGCAGCCCGCGGGTTTCGAGCTCGCTGCGCAGGGCGTCGGCCCCCTGGAAGCGCACCGCGGGCATGCCCACCTGGCGGGCGGCGGCGCAGTTGCCCTCGCGGTCGTCGACGAACAGGCACTGCTGTGGCTCGAGGTGCAGGGCGTCGGCGGCGCCGGTGTAGGCGCGCGGGTCGGGCTTTCGCACGCCGGTCTCGCAGGAGACGAAGCGCCAGTCGACGAACCGAGAGAGCGCGAGCTCGTCTTCGATGAGCAAATACCAGCGCGGGTAGTTCGACAGCGCGTACATGGGCACGCCCGCGGCCTTGAGATCGGTGAGGAGCGCCTCGATGCCGTCGAGAAACGCGTACGAGCCGCGCAGCAAGGCGACCATGGCGTCGTAGTCGTAGCGCCGGCCATCGACGAAGAAGCGCGTGGCGAACTCGGCTTCGTCGATGTCGCCGTGCTCGAAGGCGACCCAGGCGTCGCCGGACACGGCGGCTTTGAGCTGCTCGAGGCTGAGGGAGAAGTGCGCGGGCAGATCGGCGACGAAGGGCTCGTGCACGAGCGTGCTCATTACGTCGAGCAGCAGCGCGCGGGGGGCGGCGGGGTCAGTCATGGGGCGGCGAGGATACGTTGCTGGCGCCGCGGTCGCGAAGGGCGGCTCGCTCGATGGCCAGGCGCGCGCACGCAAGGTACGACAGGCCGGCAAACGCCGCCAGGCCGAGGCCGAGAACCAGCACCGGGCGGCCCAGCGCCCGGCCGAGCAAGACCACGGCGACGGCCACGGCGACCCAGGTGATGGCGCCCGACGCGGCCAGCGGATCCTCGAGGGTTCGGTCAGTCGCTCGCGACAGGCGCTCGGCGGTGGTCCACGACACCAGCAGCAAGGCCGCGTGGGTCGCGATGGCGGTGGTCCACACGCCGGTTACCAGGCGGTCGAAGTCGGCGCCGGCGGTCGGCAGGGCGAGCAGCAGCGGGCCGAGAGTCGCGGCGCCCCACAGGGGCCACAGAATGGACGCGCGCTCCGCGTCGCGCGCGCGGGCGGCCAGGGCGTTGGCGTCGGCCGTCGGGTGCGACAATGCGCGGCGGCGGCTCAGCCAGACAGCGGCGAGGGTGAGGGCGGCAGCGGTGGCGGTGGCGGCAGCCAGCGGGGTCCAGGGCAGCAGCTCCCCGAGGGCGTCGCGCCAGTCGGCCTTGTAGGCGAGGCCATGCACGGCCGCGCCCGTGGCGAACGCCGCCATGCCCACGTTGCGGCGGACGATGCGGCGGCGCAGCACCTCGCCGGCCAGGGCGCGGGCCGGTCCGAGGCCGTCGGTCGGGCCGCTCGAGTCGCCCACGCTGTCGCTTACGCCGCGCTCGTGTTGGCGGCCGGGGCCGCGGTGGACTCGGCGCTGAGCTGCTCGTCGAGCATGTCGGCCCAGGTCTGCAGGTAAATGGCGACGTGCGCGCGGTTGTTGCGCTGCGGGTAGCGAATGGACTCCGGCATGCGGCGCAGCACGGCGTCGTTCGACAGCCGCTCGACGTCGCGAATGTCGCCGCGGGTCATGCCCAGGTCGAGCATCGCGGTGATGATGTCGTCGATGAGGTAGCCGCTGTCCGGGCAGTAGGCGTTGGCCTGCGCCTCCCAGTCGCCGACCCGCTCCATGGCCGACGCGTGGATCTTGCGCTTGGGCAGGTTGGTGATCTCCTGGGCCAGGTGGCCGCAGTTGCAGGCGCCCATGTGGCCCCACTGATAGGTGTCGGACACGCGCAGTCGCATCGCGGTCTTGCGCAGGGCTCGGATGAGTTCAGGTGTCGGTCTCGCCATGCTGCTGTCTCCTATGGTAGCTCGGATGCGCGCCGCCGCATCGCCGCTTCGCGGTGGGAGCGACATCACAAGTCGCCGAAACCACACTAGAACGGCCACTTCGACCCGATCGTCTACTGACCCATACTGGGGCGTGGCGTCCGCGCCCAATCGTGCTTAAGCTAGGGGAAGCGCGGGACCTTGGTTGGCCGCGCACGGAGGAAAACGAAACCATGGCATTCAGTGCACTTGGCGGCGACGTCCAGACTGTTCCCGGCGCGGTATCGACGCGCGCCGAATCCGAGCGCGTGGCTTTCATGCGCCGCACCTACGCCCACCTCGGGGGCGCCGTTTTGGCGTTTGCCGGGTTGTCCGCGCTCATTCTCAGCAGCGGCCTGGGCGAAAAACTGGCGGTAACCCTGCTGTCGAACGGAGCCTGGATGGCTCTGATGGTCGGCTTCATGGTGGTTGGCTGGGTCGCGAACCGCTGGGCCATGAGCGGAGCGTCGCCGACCAAGCAGTACCTGGGCCTCGGGCTGTACGTGGTCGCCGAGGCGATCATCTTTGCCCCGATCCTGTGGATCGCGCAGACGTTCTACCCGCAAGAGCCGATCATCGGCATGGCCGCCGTGGCCACGCTCACCTTGTTTGGCGGCCTCACCGCGACGGTACTCATTTCCAAGAAGGACCTGTCCTTCATGGGCAAGACCCTCGCCGTTGTTGGCTGGGGCGCCGTAGCGCTGGTGTTTGGCAGCCTGATCTTCGGCTTTAGCCTCGGCATGTGGTTCTCGGTGGCGATGATCGCGCTGGCCGCGGGCTACGTGCTGTACACGACCTCGAACATCGTGCACCACTACCGCACCGACCAGCACGTGGCGGCGTCGCTGGCGCTGTTTGCGGCCATTGCGCTGATGTTCTGGTACATCCTGCGCCTCATCATGGCGCTGTCGAGCAGCGACTGATACGCGCGCCCGCGGTTGCGGGCACGTCATCGACGAGGGCGTCGCACCGCTTGCCGCGGTCGGCGCCCTCGGTCGTTTCGGCTCGCCCTCGGTCGCGCTGGCTACCCGTTGGACGTCGTTTGCTTGACGCACACCACGGTGCACGGCGCGTTGCGCACCACCCGCTCGGCGACCGAGCCGATCACGGCGCGGCGAAAGCCGGTGCGGCCGTGGGTGCCGACGACGATGAGATCGGCGCCGATCGAGCCGGCCGTGTTGACGATCTCCTCGGCCGGCGAGCCGTTGGTGAAGTGCCGGGAGATGTGACCGACGGCCTGGCGTTCCGCCTCCGACGGGGCCATCTGGTCGAGCTCTTCGCGAGCGGCGCGCTCGACGTCGGCAATCTCGTCGTCCACCGCCTCGTGGCCACTCGAAAAGTCGGCGGCAGCCACGCGCTGCTCGAACACGTGCATCAGGTGAACGTCGCAGGGGGCGCGCTGGGCGTAATCAAAGGCCCAGGCCAGGGCGCGGCGCGACTCCTCGGAAAAGTCGACGGGCACGAGCAGCGTGAGCTTGTCGGTCTCGGTAGACACGTGGCGATCAGAACAAGTTCCACGGTTTCGCGCAACCGTCGCCCCTTGGCGGTGGCCCCGCGGGTCGTGCGCTACATCCAGCGGCGAAACCGGTACGCGATCCACGACGCCAGACGGCGCCACCAGCCGCGGCGCTTCCAGCGCTCTAGCTCGACTTCGCTGCACGGGGCGAGATCGCGGACGAACTCGCGCTGCATGATGTGGCCGAAGCGCGAGTCGAGGATCTCGACGATGAGCTCGAGGTTTTGCCGCAGGCTCATGTAGTCGAGGTTGAAGCTGCCGACGACGGACCACGCGCCGTCGACCACCGCCGTCTTGGCGTGCATGTGGACATCGGGCCATTCGAAGATGCGCACGCCGGCGTCGAGCAACCGCCGGTAGCAGTGCTGGCTGGCGGCGAGCACGATGGGCACGTCGCTTCGCTCCGGCACCAGCAGGCGCACGTCGACGCCGCGTCGGGCGGCGCGCAGCAGCGCCTTGAGGGTGCCGCGATCGGGCACGAAGTAGGCGTTGGCAATGTAGATACTGGTGCGCGCCGCCGTCATGGCGGCCAGATATTCGCGGCGAATCGAAGATCGCTTGCCGAACGTGTTTTCCACGACGGTGGCCCACGATGTTTCCGGGCCGGCGACGGTTTCGCGCGCGTCGGCCGGGCGCCGGCGGTAGGGCTGGCCGCCTTCGTGATGCCACACCTCCCAGAACATGCGCTCGAGGTCGGCCACGAGCGGGCCGGTGACGCGCAGATGGGTGTCGCGCCAGCCCTTGCCGCCAATGGCGGGCGTCGCGTAGTCGAGGCTGATGTTGAGGCCGCCGGTAAAGCCGACGGCGCCGTCGACCACGAGGATCTTGCGGTGGTTGCGGCGCGACAAGCGACGCAGGCTGCGGCCGAGGCGCAGGGGGCGGTAGGCGAGCACCGCGACGCCGCCGTCGCGCAGCAGGGCCAGGTAGTCGTCGGCCAGGCCGAGGCTTCCCACGGCGTCGTAAAGCACGCGCACGCGGACACCGGCCCGGGCGCGCTCGAGCAGCGCTCCGGCAAAGATGCGGCCGACGGTGTCGTCGGCCAGGATGTACGTCTCGAGATGGACCGTGTGGCGGGCCCCGGCGATGGCCGCGAGCATGGCCGGATAGGTCTCGGCGCCGTCGCGCAGGAATTGGCAGCGGTGGCCGGGCTGCGCCTGGCGGCCGAGCGGGCCGGCGTAGGCCAGCGCGTCATCCGGCGTCGAGAGCCAGTGCGGCCGCGGAATCGCCACGCCCGACAGTAGCGCGAGCCCGGCGCGCGGCAAGAGCAGACGCCGGGTCCGAGGCTTGCCAACGCCTTAGCGGAGGCCGCCGCCGCGGGGACTATCGACCCAGCCGTCCCGCCAGGTGGCGCTGAGCCAGGCGTACTCGCCGCGGTGCTCGGAGCAGAACCAGATCTCGCCCTCGCTGTCGGCGCGGGCTCCGACGCAGTCGGGGCAACCGGTCTCGTCTTCCGGGGCGTAGGTCGTGGGCTGGACGACCTCGAGGGAGCACGGCGTGGATTCGAGCAGGCGGCGGGGCACCGACCCCAGAGCGAGGTGGCCGCGTTTGCCGTTGTGCCGGCCCACGACGATGAGATCGGCGCGCGCGTCCTTGGCGAGCTCGGCGAGTTCTTCCGCCGGTCGGCCGGTGCGCACGTGCACGTGCACGCGCCAACCGCCGAGCTGGCCGAGGGGGTGGCCGAAGTCCTCGAGGGCCATGGCGATGGCGGTGCGCAGCTCGGTGTCGACTTCGTCGAGCGCGTCGGCGCTCAGGGTGTCGGTGCGCGACGACAGCACGCCGGGCGGCTCGACGATGCGGGCAAAGTGCAGCTCCGGTCGTTCGTGCCGCGCGGCGGTGTCGAGGGCGCGCTCGATGACGAAGCGCGAGTCATCTTTGTTGGCGAGTCCGACGACGATGCGGAACGGTTTTTCGACGATGGTGGCCATGACTTTCCTCCGCCCAGCCCTTGGTGCAAGCCCCGATCCGGCCGGAAGTCGCCGGCATACAAGCGCGCACCGCGCAACGCTTGCCGGCCTGGCCCGGCCACCCGTCGAAATTGCGCCAGGCGCGGGCACGCGCGACCCGCGCTCCGTCGGAATCCAAACGGCGGAGACGGACGGGCCGCCGGGCTAGAACGGCACGAGGAGGGAGTTTGGTCGGACCGGGCCCAGCGGGTCAGAACTCGCCGGACGGAGCGCCGGGGCAAACCCCACGGTTGTCCGATGGCGCGAAAACGGTAGCGCTGCCGGTGCCGAGGAAGGTGGCGAGAAAGCACGCGTACTGGTGCTTTACCGCGTCGAGCTGGGCGTAGATGTAGTGCGAGTTGCGAATGCCGTCGGACTCGTACTGGACGACCACGCCCGTGTAGGGCGTGCCGTCATCGGACGTTCGGTTGTCGGTGACCGGGTACGCGGCAAAGCCATCGAGGTCGCGAAGCGCCAGGGACGCCTGCATGGTCGGCCACACGTCGTCGCCCGCCTGCTGATTGCCGTAGGCGAGCGCGGCGCCGTCGAAGATGTCGAAGTCGAAGTACTCGTCGCCCAGACCCACGGGCTGATAAACGGGGCGAACCGGATGCCCGGGCAGCGGCCGCTGGGCGAGCCGCGGCATGAACACGTAGGGTTCCGCGGCCTCCCAGGCGAGCTCCATGATGTACATGCCCGGGTGCAAGAACGTGAGCTCTTCGAACGGGGTGCCGAGCAGAACGGCGATGAGCGCGCCGGCATCGATGAGGTCGGTGCCGAGAATCATCGAGCTCCAATGGCCTCCGGCGCCGGTCGGCACCGCGGCGCGAATGCGCGGGTCCACGGCCCCGACCAGGTTTGTGTACATGCCGCCCATCGACTGGCCGCTGGCGACCAGCGCGCCCGGGTCGAAGAACAGCCGGTCCTCGCCGGCCGGCAGGGTCGGTCCCGCGCAGTCGCCCAGCGTCGCCGGATCGATGCGCAGGTCGAACACCGCGTCGATCAACAGACGCGACTCGAGAACGCCCTGGCGAAACGTGTCACGGAACGCGGCCAGGTTGTTGAAGTTCAGGTATTCGATGCTGGATGCCCGCGGCAGCCGGTCCGGCGACAGCGGCAGCGCGGCACCAACTCCGGCAATGCCGTGGGGGGCAATCTCGTGGGCGGGCCCGAGGCCCGGCTCGGGGCCGTCGCCGCCCGGCAGGGTCGGTCCGGCGTCGACCAGGCGGTCGGCAACGCCGCCGCTGCCGTGAAAGTAGATGAGCAGGGGATACCCCGCGGCCGGCATCTCGCTTTTGGGGATCGAGAACACGACCTGGGCCGTCTCGGTGCGCTGCAAGATGGGCAAACCGTTCGAATCGATGTCGAACAAGCCTTCGTCGTTGAACGGCGGATCACCGCGCTGAAACTGGGGCATGTCGACGGTGGCGACGAGTTCGCAGTAGCGGCCGTGGTCGCCGTCGACGTCGTCGAGGGCAATCCCGACGATCGACACGTCGTAGGCGGCGCGGACCCGCTCGGACAGCTCGAACAGGTCGGCGACGGCGTCGCCGACCGTGAAGACCGTCGCGGCCGCCACCTCGGTGCGGTCGACGGCGAGCTGGTCGAGGGTCTCGAACAGCGGGGTGTACGCCGCCAGCGCCGCCGCGCCGCGTGCGCCCGCCGGCTCGACGTCCGCGGCCAGGTCCGCCATGGCGCCGGCGACGCCGAGCGGCTCGCCGAGCGCGTCGCCGGCCGAGCGCAAAACCGCGATGGCGTACGTGCGCCCGCCGGTGAGCACGATACCCGGCGCGGGCGCGGCCGCCAGCAGGTTGGCGCCTGCGGAGTCGTCGGGAAACAACGTGCGCGCCACGACCGGGTAAAGCCGGCCGCGCTCGGGCGAGTCGGGGTCGATGTCGACGAGCAAGATCGGGCCGTCGGCCTCGGGGGCGATCACGTCTGACTCGACGCGACTGGCTACCGGTGCGGAGAAGCGAAAGTAGCCGACCGGCATGGCGTTGATGCCGCGGCTTTGCGAGGCCGCGGCGATCAGGTCGCCCAGGATCGGCGTGTCCCTCGGATTTGGAAAGCCGTCCAGGTTGGGGGTGCCGTCGGCGGTAAGCCGCAGGTCCGACGGAAAGGGAGCGTCGAAAAACGTCTGCCGGGTGTCCAGCGCCCCGTCCAGATCGAATACCAGCTCCGAGGCCTCGCCGTCGCTCGCCGGGTCATCCGGCGAGTCCGAGCCGCAGGCGAGCAACAACGTCGCGACGACAACGGCGAGGGCCGAGTGCGGCAGTCCACCCATGCGGCGAGTATACGGACCCCACCGGCCGCGGTAGACTTCTCGTCTCTGGCAACTTGGCAAGACCGTCCCCAAAAGAAATGGTGACGACAGTTGGGGACGGTCTTGCCAAGTTGCCACTCTGAGCGATTCACCCATGGGCTGCAGGATTGCCATCTTGATCACACTCGCGGCGCTGTTTGGCGGCGCCGCCGGGGACGCGCGCGCAAACGGCCGGTTTCCCGCGTCGGTCGAGGTCTGGCCCCAGCCAAACCGACCGGATCGTTTCCTCGTGGCCAACACTTTCGGCTTGCTGATCGCCACCGACGGCGGCGCCACCACGCGATGGATTTGCGAGGAGGCGCTCGGCTACGGCGGCACCTTCGATCCCGATTACGAGATCACCGCCGACGGCACGATGTACGTGGCGACCTTCGACGGCCTGCGCGTGAGCCGGGACGATGGATGTACCTGGGAGCCGGTCGTGGGGCCGCCGCTCGGCGGCCGCTTCGGCGGCTCGATCGACCTGGGGCCCGGCGAGGAGCTGTTCGTCGTTACGTCGGACCTGCCGCCCAACGAGGCGTTTGTCAGCCGGGACGGCGGCTTGACCTTCGAGTCAGCGGGACTGGTAAGCGAGACCGGCACCTTCCAGTCGATCGAAGTGGCGCCATCCAACGGCGACGTCATCTACGTGGCCGGCTTTGACGTGCCGAACGCCCTGCTGTTCGCGACTCGCAACGGCGGCGATACCTGGGAGCCGTTGCCCCTCGATGACTTCGAGCTGCCGAACGCACCGATCTTGTTCGTAGAGGCCGTGTCGCCCACCGATCCCAACGTGGTGTTCGTGCGCGTGCGCGCCGGCGGCTCCGAGGGCGACGACGTGTTGTACCGAACGATCGACGGCGGCCAGACCTGGGCGCTCGTGCTCGATATCGACGCCGACATTCGCGATGTGCTGGTGCGCGCCGACGGGCAAACGGTCATCGTCGCGACCGTCGGCGAGGGGCCGCGGATTTCCTCCGACCTCGGGGATACGTTCGTCGAGACCACCGATTCGCTGCAGATGGCGTGCGTGGCCGAGACCTCGGACGGCGGCCTGCTCGCGTGCGCCGCCAACTACGAGCCCGACCGCAGCGCCGTGTCGAGCTCCGCCGACGGCGATCGCTGGGCACCGGGGCTTCGGTTCGAGCGCATTGATGGCCCGCTCAAGTGCCCGGTCGAGACGGTGCAGTTCAGCATTTGCGAGTCGACCGTGTGGCCGGGTCTCGCCGAACAGCTCGGGGTCGGCACGCTGGACAACCCGGCCGACGCCGGCCCGAGCGAACCCGACGCGGGGCCCACGGAACCGCCGGAGCCGCAGCCGCGCTCGGACGGCGGCTGCTGCTCGGTGACCGCGCGCTCATCGGCGGCGGCGGCGGTGGTGCTTGCGCTCCTGGTGGTCGTCCTTGTGCAGCGCCGCCCGCGGGCGCGCTAGCGCGCCGCCGCGTTGGTCCCGGGCGTCGCCACGTACACCGCCGCCGTTTTGCGCGGCAGCTCGATGGCGAGACTGCCGTTGCGAACCGCGAGCCTCGCGGGCGCGCCGCGGCCCAGGGCGTCTTCGAACACCGCGCCGTCGGGCAGGGCGGCCTTGTCGGAGTCGGCGATGCCCGGGTGCGCCGCCAGGTTGAGCGCCTGGGTCACCGGGCCGTCGCCGTTGTTGATCACCACGACGATCCGGTCGTCGCCCGCGCTGCGAAAGTAGGCGTACAGCGGCGCGTTGTTGCCGTTCTGCCGCCACAGCTCCGCGAACGAGCCGAGGTACAGGGCGGGGTGGCGGCGGCGCATCTCGATGAGGCGCCGGGTGACGTCGAACGTCTCGCCCGGATCGCCAAAGGCCTCTGGCTGGGGCCCGCGGCGCGTCTGGGAGCTCCACGCCCACGCCGGCATGTCGTTGCGGTTGGCGCGGCCGTCGCCGAAGAGTCCCAGCTCGTCGCCGTAGTAGAGCTGCGGAACGCCGGGCAGCGTGAACAACGCCGTCAGGGCCAGCCAGTAGCGCCGCTGCAGCTCGGCGTCGTCGAAGCTGCGCCCGTCGAGTTCGCTGCCCCAGCGATCCATGTCGTGGTTGTCGATGAAGTTGACCAGGTAGCTGGCTCGCTCGAGACCGAGGGCCGAAATGCCGTCGCGCACTCGGTTGGCGATGCCGTCGGTGCTCTGGCCGCGCGCGAACACGTCGACCAGGGCGCGGCGCAACGAGAAGTTGAACACGCCGTCGAAGCCGGCGTCGTAGTAGGGCTCGAACACGTTGTACGAGCCTTCGAGCCAGACCTCGCCAACCACGAACAGGTCTGGGATTTCGGCTCGCATCGCGTCGAACCAGTAGTCGCGAAAGTAGTTCAAAGGTACGTGTTTGGCGGTGTCCATGCGGACCCCGTCGATGGCGAAGCGCTGCGGCCACATCGTGCTGAGGTCGGTCACGTATTCGGCGACTTCGGGAATCTCCTGAGCAAAGTCGGGCAGGCGCGACAGGGGGCACGTTTCTACGGGCGGTCCCGGGTTTTCACAGCCGCTCGGCGCGTGAAACCAACCCGGGCGCTGCCGGGTGATCGTTGCTTCGTAGCCGGCGTGGTTGACCACCAGATCGAGGACAAAGCGAATGCCTCGCGCGTGAAGCTCGTCGATGGCGGCCGTCAGCTCATCGGCCGTGCCGAAGCGGGGCTCGAGGGGCCCTTCGTCTTCCAGGCGAAAATCGGCCCAGTAGCCGTGGTAGCCGCACCGGGTTTGTTCGTACAGCGGCGTGCTCCACACGGCGCCGACGCCGAGCTCGGCCAGGTAGTCGGCGCGCCGGGCCAGGCCGGCGAGGTCGCCGCCGTGATAGGCCCGGGGGTTTTCGCTATCGAGGCAGCCGGTGCGCCCCAGCTGGTCGTTGGCGGGGTTGCCGTTATCGAACCGATCCGGCATGACCAGGTAGATCGGGGCGGCGCGCCAATCGAGCGGCTCCGGCGGCTCGTCGTCGGGCGGCGGTTCGCCGTCGGGCGGGTCGTTGTCGGGCGGGTCGTCGTCCGGCGGGGCATCGTTGTCGGGATCGTCATCCGGGGTGGGCGGTGTTGGCGCACCGGTGTCGGTGGTTCCGGGAGGCTCGTCGTCGCCCCCGGGTCCGTCCGCCGGGGCGCTGTCGCCGCAGCCGATGACCAGGGCGGCGACCGCAAGCGCCCAGAGAAAGCCAATCCACTGTGGAACACGACTCATCGAGCCATGGTTCCTTTCCACAACCCGTGCCGATGCCGTCAATGACGGCGTTTCACGGGCTTCGGTGAATTGCGTGCGCGGCCGCGCACGGCTGCGTTGTCTTTGGCAACGCAGCACCCGCGGCGAGCGAGGCGGTGCGCCCCGCAAACGCCGGTGGGCGATCCGCCTTTGCCGGGCGGTCAGTCGAGCGGGCGCGGCCTATCGACGGCGCGACCGCGATCGCGAGCTGCCGCCGCCACGGCTGCGCGACCGCACTCTGGGCGCCGGCGAGTAGCGCGTTCGGCTGCGCACGCGGCTGCTCGATCCCGCTCGCGACCGACTCCGTGTCGGCGCGCGGTAGCCGCGGCTGTGGCGGATCGAGCCGCGCTTGGTTCCGGACCGCGCGTTGCCGCGGCGATGGTCGCGCGTCGCCACGCGATTGCCTCGCACCCAGCGCCCGCGCACGTACGTGCGGCGGCCGTTGCGGGTCGTCCAGTAGCCGCGGCGGTAAAACTGGCCCGGCCGGTTTCGGGCCCAGCGGCCGGTGCGCCATACGTAGCTTCCGCCCCAGTAGTCCCAGTAGCCCGGCGTCCAGAAAAAGCCCGGGCGCGCCGCGATCCAGTTGCCCGGCACCCAGAAGTAGCTGCCGGCTCGCAGGTCCCAGTAGCCCTGGACGTAGACGAAGCCGGGGCGCGGGGCCAGCCAGTATCCGTCGTACCAGGTCCAGGCGCCGCCGGCCCAGCCCCACCGCCCGTTGACCCAAACCTGATCGGGCTGGTCGTTCACGGCGACCGCGGCGTTGGTCGGGGGAGCTCCGGGCGGGCCGGAACCGACTTCGGCGTAGGCCGTGGTTGCGCACCCCGAACTCAGGGCGACGCAGCCAAGGACCAGCAAACCGAGGGCCAAGCGTAGCGAGCGAGACATGGAGAAAGCGAAGCACGCCCCCTGGGGGCCGTCAAAGGTGTGATCCGGGCACTCGCGGCGAAAACTGTGCTTGCGCGCGCTCTTCGCTGCGCACGAAGTGCGCGAATCATCGTTGTTTCGGGGGGCTGCGGCCGATGAACGGCCACGTGGGGTGGCACGAACCATGCTGTAAACGACGGCCGTAATGGATGTTCGCGAAGCCTCGATTCGCCGCTACGCCGCGCAGCGCTGGCCCGACGCGAAGGTCGTAGCGGTGCGTGAGTTCGGTGTGGACGACGCTGGTGCCCCCGACGGCACGGAAAAGGGCTTCGGCTACGGCACGCCCGTTCGCGTGACGTTCGACGACGGCCGCGAGGTCGTGTTTCACACCGCTGGCGCGAACGCCTTCGGCCACGATCGCCGGGCCGATCGAGCCGCCGAGATGCTGCTCGCCTACGACACGTTCGATGCGCTGCCCGACCACGTGGCCGCCATCGACGTGGGCGGCATCGCAAGCGGTGGCGCTTTGCGCTCGCTGGCCGACGTGGGCGAGTTCTACCTGGTCACCGAGTACGCCCCGGGGATCGTGTACGCCGCCGACCTGCGGCGCCTGGAGCGCGAGGGGACGACCCTCGAGCGCGACCATCGTCGGTGCCGCGCGTTGGCCGACTACCTGGCCGCACTGCATCGAGACCCGGTAGAAGCGGCGCCCGCCGAGCGCGCGATGCGGTACCGCCGCGCGATTCGCGACCTGATCGGCCACGGCGAGGGCATCTTCGGCATCGTCGACGGCTATCCCGACGACATCGAGCCGGCCACCGCCGCGCGGGTCCAGGCCATCGAGGCCGCGTGCGTCGGCTGGCGGTCGCGCCTGCGTCACTGCGACCATCGGCTGCGCCGAACCCACGGCGACTTTCACCCGTTCAACCTCGTGTTCGACGACGACGACGCGCTGCGAGTGCTCGATGCGGCGCGCGGCGGGGTTGGCGACCCCGCCGACGATGTCGTGTGCCTTGCGCTCAACTACCTGTTCTTCGCCCTGCAGCGCCCGGCGAGCTGGCGCAAGGGCCTGCGGGCGCTGTGGTTCGAGTTTTGGACCCGCTACCTCGACCAAAGCGGCGACCGCGCCGTGCTCGACTGCGCGCCGCCGTTCGTCGCCTGGCGCGCCCTCGTGCTGGCCAACCCGGCCTGGTACCCGGCCGCGTCGAGGGACTGTCGGCACGGCCTGCTCTGCCTGGCCGAACGGGCGTTGAGCGCCAGCCACCTCGATGTCGCCTGGGCCGACGAGACTCTCGAAGGAGCCGGCGCGTGAGCGGAGTGGTGGTGTGGTTTACGGGGCTGCCGGCGTCGGGCAAGACCACGTTGGCCCGGGCTGTACAGGGGGCGGTTGGCGACCGCGCGCTGGTGCTCGACAGCGATGAACTGCGCGAGACTCTCGTGCCGGCACCGGCGTACGACCCGGCCGGGCGCGACGCGTTCTACGAGACCCTTGCGCGGCTCGCCGCACTGGTCGCTGGCCAGCAGCGAGTTGCCCTGGTGGCGGCCACCGCGAATTTGCGTCGCTACCGGGCGCGGGCCGAGGAGCTCGCACCGGCGTGGCTCGAGGTCCACGTCGCGACGCCGGCCGCGCAGTGCGCCGAGCGAGACTTCAAGGGGCTGTACAGCCGCGCGGCCCGCGACGGCATTGCGCTGCCCGGAAGCGGGGCGCCCTACGAGCCGCCGCTCACCCCGGACGTCACCGCGGCGGGCGGCAACGACGGCGTCGCGCTCCGCGAAATCGTCAGCCACATCTTTGCGCTTTAGTGCCGATCGCGACAGCCCTCTGAAGGCTCGATTACAGCCCTCAGAGACGGCGTTAAATGCTCGGTTTTTATGGTCAAAGTCGATTGACCCTCCCGAGGCCCCGAGTAGAGTGGCGCCCGCCATGACCAGGAAATTTCTTTCATGTTTCGTCGGTGGGCTGTTGCTTGTGCAGGGCGCCTGCGGAGCGTCGGAGATGGACGAACCCGTCTCCGAAGTGCAGCTCGCCAGCACGTCATCCAGCTTTCAGGGCCAGTTCGGCTACGGCGACCAGTTGACCGGAGTGGTCGGCCGCGGCGACCCCTACGACTACGCGATTCTCAATGCCGAGGCCGGCGACGAGGTCTTCTTCAACGCCGCGAGCGACTTCGGCGACGACCTCGTGCTCATCGTCTATCGCTGGAACGGCGCCGAGTGGGAGCAGATTGGTTCCAATGACGACTGCTTCGAGGGCACGTTTGGCTCGTGTCTCACGGTGTCGTCCGACATCCGTGAAGTCTACGCGGCTCTCGTCACCAGCTATGCGTACGCCTTCAGGGGCATCGAGGGCTACGCCCGCTACAGCCTGACCGCCAGCTGCTTTAGCTGCGAGACGTCGCGGCCGGGCGTGCCCGAGGGCGGCGACTGTGGCGGCATTGCCTATCTCGAATGCGCGGCCGGTCTCGAGTGCGACTTCAGCGACAACGAACCCGGCTGCTATCCCGACGCCAGCGGCATCTGTCGCAAGTTCGAGCCCAACGGCTTTTGCACCCTCGAGTACGCGCCGGTTTGCGGCTGCGACGGCCGCACGTACAGCAACGACTGCGCGCGTCGCGCTTCGTTCGTCGCGCTGGACCGCGCCGGCGAGTGCGAATAACTCACTCCGTACAGACCAACGCTATGCGGCCGCCCCTACCGGGCGGCCGTTTTCGTTTGGCGCGTGGCCTCGGTCGACGGGTTCGGCCTCGGTCTCGGGTTCGGTCTCAGTCCCGGGTTCGGTCTCAGTCCCGGGTTCGGGTTCGGTCTCGGGTTCGGTCTCGGCCTCGGGTTCGGTCTCGGTCTCGGGGGCGGGTTCGGGGTCGGCCTCCGGTTCGGTCTCGGTCTCGGTCTCGGCCTCAGTCGCAGGCGCCGGTGGCGCAGCTGCAGGCGCCGCCGCCGCAGGGATTTTCGACCGGGTTGCCGGCGAAGAAGCTTTCGAGCTGGCGCAGCGCGGCGGGCAGGCGGCGCACGGAGCCGTGGGTGCCGTTGCCCCTGTTGTGGATGACGTTGCTCACCGGCGGTGTGGGCGTGGGGGCTTCGTCGAAGTAGACGGCGGCGCTGTCGAGGGGACCGTCTTTTTCGCCGATGTCGTAGGCGACCCGGGCGCTGGGCGCGAGCACCGGCAGGTCCATTTCGCGCAGCTGCAGGTCGCTGGCGAGGTTGGTCACCTGCGAGTCGTCGACGGCCAGCTGGACCAGGAGCGTCTTTCGCGACGCGCCGGGCATGGGCGTGCCCGTCAACGTGTGCGAGACGTGAAGGCTCTCGATGCGGTCGAGGCCGAGCTGCAGAAGAGCCGCGAGGATGACCGTGTTGAGCCCACCGCCGTACGCGCTGTTGATGAACAGCTGCAGAAGCGGCCAGTTGATCGAGCGCTCGATGAGCAGGCTCCACCCGGCGCCGCCTACCGACAGCGCGGCGCGCTCGATGAAGGGCTCGTACGCGAGAAAGGTCGACCCGAGAATGTGCCCCTGGGAGATGCCGTAGAAGTACATCTGCGTCGGATCGGCGACGTCGGACAACAGCTCGTTGGCGAGCTTGCCGCGCGCGAACCGGGCGAACGCCAGGTGATCGACGACCCCCTGAACGATCTGCTCGCCAAAGTCGATCAGCAGCGAGGCGTCGCTCATGGCGTCCGCGGCGCCGGCGATGTCGTCGCGGGACATGCCGCGCCACTGGGTACCGACCACGATGACGCACAGGCGCTGGGCGACCGAGCGAACGTAGTCGCCGGTGGTCTCGTCGAGGCCGCCAAAGAAGCCGTGGCCGTACAGGAGCAGCGGCATGTCCGTGCGGCCGGGGCAGTCGGGGACCATGGCGGCAAAGCGCGCCGGGGCGGTCCCCTGAAGCTCGGGGGCGCCGTTGGTGTCGCGAGCCATGCGCGCGTCGGTGCCGGAGCCGGTGAGAAAAAAGGGCGTTTGAAACGTGCCCTCGAGGTAGCGCGCGATGCGCGGGTCATCGTCGGGAACGTCGGTGGTCTCGACCTCGAAGTCGAGGTTGGCGCCGCCGTCGCCGGCGAACGCCAGAGCGCGGTCGCGGGCCACGAGCAGGTCAGACGTGAGCATGTCGTCGCTGGCGACGTCGAAGTCCCATGCCACCACCAGGTCATCGGGGCCAACGCCGTGGGTTTCGAGGGCCGCGAAGACCGCGTCGAAGCGACCCCGCACCGCCTCGAGGCGCACGTTGTCGGTGGCTCGGCCGGCCACGATCGCGGCAAAGCCCGGCGGCACCGGCAGGGCCGAGCCGTCGACGGCCCGCAGGGTCTTGCGAATGCCGACCGCGTAGCGGCCGCCCGCGCGCAGTCGGCGCATGGGCCGAACGAACAGGGCCTGGTCGGTCGCGACGCCGCTCGCCGCGTTGGCGTCGAGCTCGGCGAAGTGCGGGATCCGCTCGCCGGTGTCGACGTCCACGAGCAGCGTGGGGCTGTCGTCGCCGAGGCTGCGCTCGAGCTCGTCCTGGCCGACCAGCGAGCTGGCGTCGACGCCGACCGGGAACACCGTGAACGCAAACGTCGCCGGCGAAAAGCCGTCGTGTTCGTGAAAGCGCCGCGGGTCGATGGCCACGCCGTCGGCGTTGGTCGGCAGGGCGCCCAGCGGAAAGTCCAGCCGGGTGCCGGTGGCGGTGTCGGCGTCGGCCTGATAGACGGCCGACGGCCACGGCGTAATGCAGCCGATTCCGCCGAGCGGATTGCACTCGGCCGGCGTGGTCACGGCCGGCCCCTCACTGTCTCCACCGCAGGCCGCCACGACGGCGACCAGCAAGCAAGCTCTGCGCATGTGTGTCTCCCCTGCGGTTCCCCAACCGCGTCGCGCCATCTAAGCGAATGCGCGACGCTCGCGGGGGATATCGGTCATAACAGCCGGTTACCTGCACCAGCAGTGCTTCCGGCCGGGCAACGGGGACCCGGAACCCCCGACGGCAGCCGAGATTGCAAACCGCCGTGGGCATCGGTCGATCGGTACGACAGGATTTCGGCGCCTTGGGCAGGTTGCGGACCGCCTCAGCACGGCACAAAGGTTGCTCCTTCCCAACCCATGCGCACCGCGTCTGCCGCCGTCCCGCTGCTGTTGGCTTTGCTCGCCGCGTCGGGGGCGTGCGCGGCGGCCGACGAGGTCGCGGAGGCGGGCCCCGAATACGACCGCGCGGCGCTGATGGCCGCCGGCACCGACGACGAGCCGCCGGTTCGGCAGGATCCGCCGGACGCGCAGATTCGCCAGTCGGTGACCGCGTTCGCGCCGCGGTTCGAGCGCGCCAGCATTATCCGCGACACGGCCGCGGCCAAAGGCCTGACCAACGGCGCGCTCATGGCCGGCATCGGCCAGGTCGAGACAGGGTTTGCGCACTGCTGGTCGGAGGCGACCTGGGCGTGTCGGGGCCTGGCGTCGCCGTCGTGCGGCGGCGGCCCGGTCATTGCGGGGGCCGCCGACGGGCCGTGCTCGGCGCGACAGGGCGGACTCGGCATGTTTCAGTTCGACGCCGGCACCTTCGAGCAGACCATCGCCCGGGACGGCGAAAAAATTCTCCTGCTCGAGGGCAACGTCGAGCACGCTGTGGACTTCGTCTTCGAGCGCGTTCGCCAGGAGGTTGCCTCGGTGAGTAACCCCGCCGAAGCCGCCGCGTGGATGAACGACATCGTCATCGCGCGCGGCAGCCCGCGGTTCGAGCAGTGGATTGCTATCGTGTCGTGTCGCTACAACGGCTGCTGCGGCTGCAGCAACCAGGAGGAAAAGTACCGGCAGGCCACCCTCGATCTGTTCGTCGAGTTCGGCCCCGACTTTTGGACCATTTCCGAAGCGCCGGAGCCGGGCGACGACCCCGGCACGCCGGGCGACGAGCCGGGGGCTCCCGGCGACGAGCCGGACGATCCGCAAACCGGCGACGATCCGACGACGCCCGACGACGAGGGCGACGACGAGGGCGACAGCGGAGACGACGCCGGAACGGGTGGGGATGACGGTGCTGAGGCCGGGCCGGTCGATGAAGACGTGGCCTTTGGCTGCGCCACGTCATCGCCGGCTCCCGGTGCCCTGGCGCCGCTATTGCTCGCCCTGGTCGCCCTGCGCCGGCGCCGCTAGCGGCGCTGCCGTTCGGAGCGATGGTGGTGTTCGCCCCGGCCCACGTCTCGGTTTGCCGCATGCGCGCGCACGCCGCCGCACGCCCGCATTCAAACTCGGTCTCGGATTCGGCCTCGGTCTCGGATTCGGCCTCGGTCTCGGATTCGGCCTCGGTCTCGGATTCGGTCTCGGTCTCGGCCTCGGCCTCGGATTCGGTCTCGGCCTCGGATTCGGTCTCGGCCTCGGTCTAGAAGGGATGAAGTGGCCGGTCCCGCTCGCAGACGTGGTCTAGCGAATGCTAGCCACAGGTTTGGATTCAACGCGGTCTATGCCGCACGCGAGAAAGGAACCGGCCGTGGAGCATATTGGCATCGATTTGGGCGCGAAGGTTTGTCACGTGGTGATTGTTGGCGCCGGGGGCGCGGACATTTTGTGCCGGGCGGTGGCGACGAGGCATCTGAAGGCGTTTTTGTCGAAGCGCGAGCCGAGCCTGGTTGTGATGGAGACATGCACGCAGAGCCGTGCTGCGTCTCGGATAGCGCTGGAGGTGGGCCATCGAGTCCGGGTGGTGCCGACCCAGTTGGTTCGCGCGTTGGGTGTGGGCGCCCGGGGCATCAAGACGGACGCACGGGACGCTCGTGTTCTCGCCCACGCGTCGCAGCGGATGGTGGATGGGCTTCCCGGCGTCCATCTACGCGGCGACGAGTCGGTTCGAACCAAGGAGCTTCTGGCTGCGCGGCGGCTCTTGGTGTCGGCGCGGTCGAAGCTCGCGCTTTCTTGCAAAAGCTGGCTGCGCGGACGACTGCTGGGGATTCGTGGCCGCGCGACGTCGAGCCACTTTTCGCAGGCGTTCCGTCGGCTGGCCCGGGCTCACGATTTGGAGATCCCGCTGGGAACCGAAACGCTGCTCGCGACGTTCGAGCAGCACTGCGAACAAATCGCCAGGCTCGATGCCGAGCTCGACGCCCTGGTTGCGGTCGACCCGGTTGTGCAGCGGCTCATGACGATGCCGGGCGTTGGTCCGGTGGTGGCAGCAACGTTTCGCGCGCACATCGACGACCCTCTGCGATTTTCGAGCGCCGACCAGGTTGGCAGCTACCTGGCCCTCGTTCCGGGCGAGGCCACGACGGGTGGAAAAATCAAACGCACGGCCACGATTCGAGCGGGTTGCCGGCACATCAAGTCTCTGCTGATACAGGCGGCGTGGTCGATGTGGCGGAGTCAGCCGACGTCGCCGCTTGTTTTGTGGGCGCATAGTGTCGAACAACGCCGCGGCAAGCGGGTCGCCATCGTGGCGCTCGCCCGCAAAATGGCCTGCATCCTCTGGGCGATGTGGAAACACGAGCGGGGCTACGAGCCAGGGCGCGCGACAACGTTCCGGCCCTCGGCCGACCTCCGACTGGCCGGGTAGCGGCCGAGCTGGCCAGTTGGTATCTGGCCAAGCAGCAGCCCGCACGAGAACACTCGAGTTTGCGATGCTCCAACGGCGGTGACCGCGCCGAGACCGATCAGGCGCTTGTCTTTCGACAAGACGACCTCGTGGTCTCGAATCCGGCCCGCCCGCGGACCCCCTCCTGCGCCACCAGAGCGCGAATAGTCGATTGCAAGAGCGCGCAATCTCTCGTTTCTCGACGCGGTATCACCAGAACTTCGAACGTTCGATTATTCGAGCGATCGGGAAGGTTGCGCACTTGCGGCGACCTCCACTTCATAGTGTCGGTCTCGGATTCGGACTCCCGGCGGGGCGCGCACGTGCCGCGTGCACGACCCGCGTCGGGCCCGACTCCGCTCCTAGCGCCCGTGGAAGTCGGGCGTTCGCTTCTCGAGCAGGGCGGCCATGCCTTCTTTCGCGTCGTCGGTCGTCAGCGACAGGGCCTGGGCAAACGCCTCGCGGAACGCGGCCTGCTTCGGCTGCCAGTTGAGCCCTTCGTTCATGGCGCGCTTGGTGAGTCGAATCGCGACCGGCGCGTTGGCGGCGATCTCGTTGGCAAGCGCCATCGCTTCGGCGAGAACCTCGTCACCGTCGACGGCCCGAGACAGGATGCCGAGCGACGCGGCTTCCTCGCCGAGGACGAGCCGGCCGGCGTAGAGAAGTTCGGCCGCTCGCGACGCACCGACGAGCCGCGGAAGCAGGTAGCTGATGGCCATGCCCGGAGCGAGACCGAGCTTGGTGAAGTTCGCCCCGTACTTGGCTTCGCGGTTGCCGAGGCGAATGTCACATACGAGGGCGAGGCCGAAGCCGCCGCCCACGGTATGCCCCTGCAGGGCTCCGATCACGGGCACCTCGATGTCGAGCACCGAAAGGAACGGCTCATACATGGCGTAAGACCGCTCGTGCGCCTGTCTGGTCGGGTCGTTGCGCTGGATCTGAGACTTGAAGTCGGCACCGGCGGAGAAGCATCTGCCAGTACCGGTGATCACGATGCATCGAGCGGACCGATCCGCGCGCGCTTGCGCGGTCGCGGCAGCGAAGGCGTCGAGCAGCTCGGCGGTCATACTGTTTCGGTTATCGGGGCGATTGAGAGTGATCACGCCGACGTGGGCGTCACGGTGGTAGAGCACGGCATCGCTGGTCATGGCCCGAGTATGCCGGTCGTCTCGTGCAAGAGCGCAAGGGAAGTTGCGCTCTGACGCCGTCTGACACCAGCGAACGCAACTTCGGAGCGAAGGCCGGGGCTGCGTCTTTCGCGCCTTTGATTTACCTTCGGCAACGGTTGAAATCGTGATGGACTTCGAACATTCGCACGCCTCTGCAGCCGTGCCCGGCGACGCCACCCTCATCGCTCTGGAGCGCCAGCGCCTGGCCAACGTCCGCACCCGCTGGGCGCTCGGCGCAGCGCTGCTGCTGGGCGCCGCCGTGTCGGCCTTTTTCTGGTTTGCCAACGCCGGTTCGTCGCTGCCGCCGGCACCCGAGCTCGCCGCTGCCGCGCCGCCCGCGCAAACGGCCGCTTCTCCGGTTGAGCAAGCGGCCCCGGCTCCGGCTGCCGAGGCCGGAACGCCCGCGCCCGCCCCGGGAAACAGCGAGCCGCCGCCGGCTCCGCCCGCGCCGGCTGCAGACCCGGCCGCGGCAGCGCCCGAGCTCGCCGCCGACGTCGATCCCGCCGCCGATAGCAAAGCGAGTTTCGATCTGTTCGTAGAGCCGAGCGGCGCGCGTGTCGTCTTGGACGGAGATGAACTGGGCCTGGCGCCGCTGCGGGTGACCAACGTGCTCGTCGGCGCGCATCGGCTCGAGGTGTTCGGGCCGGCCGGTTACGAGTCGGCCAGTCGCGAAATCGTTCTCGGAGCCGACAAGCGCGAGATCATCGAGATCCAACTCGACGAGGTGGCCGAAGCCGGCGAGGTGCTGGTCGAGTTCGCCAGCGAGCCGGTCGGCGCCGACGTCGTCGTGTTGGCCGATGGCCAGAGCATGCACCTGGGGCCGACGCCGGTCACCGTGCGTCTCAATCGAGCGCTGGACTACCACGCCGTGTTCACCAAGGACGGCTACGGGGTTGAGACGCGCAGCGTCGTCGCCGAGGGCGACCGCGTGCGGGTTGTCGCCGAGCTCAATCGCAAGGATACGGGCGACGCCGAGTTGCTGGCGGCCGCCGAAACCGCCGGCGAGGACGCGCCTGCGTCGCTCGACGCGGACGACGCGCCCGAGGCCGTCGACGCGCTGGTCGAGCCCGAGCCGGAACCCGAACAGCTCGCTCGCACGCTTTCGCGCGCCGAGCGCGAGCGCGCCGACGAGCGGCGTCGCGCCCGGGAAGACGCCGAGCGAAAGTCGAGCCGTCGCGAGCGCCGCAAAGCTCGCTCTGAGTCGCGCCGCGCCCGTACCGGGCGGTCCCGCCAGCGCAAGTCGGCGGTCGCCGCGCGCTCGATCGAGGCGCCCAAGAAGGCGAGGGCTCAGGCCGGAGCCGGCACGCTCATGCTCGGCGCCAAGCCGCCGTGCAAAATCTACGTCGACGGCAAAGCCACGGGGCTCATGACGCCGCAGCGCGCGCTGCCCCTGTCGCCCGGGCGGCACCGCATCAAGCTGGTGAACGCCGAGCACGGCATCAAGAGCGAGTTCACCGTGTCGATCAAGGCGGGCTCGACGACGCGCGTGATTCGCGACCTGACCTCGAAAATGTAGGCGGTGGGGCCCGGCGGGGCCGGTCGCGCCCTCTGGATCAACCGGCCCTTCGTCGCCGGCGGGCCAGGTGGGGGGCGACGAACATAACCAGACCGGTGAGCCACAGGCCCAGGGCCAGCAGCGCCGCCGGCAAAAAGATCCAGAGCTTTGCCGAGCCGTGAAACCACGACCCGTCGTGCAGCTCCTCGATGAGGTCTGAGCGGCGCCGCATTACCTGCAGGACCTTGCCGGTCGAACCGTCGAGCTGGGCTTCCCAGCGATTGGTCGAGCGGACCTTGATGACGTTCTTGCCCGGCCGCACGTCCAACCGGGCGACGTCGGACCAGCGTTCAACCTCGAGTTCGGGGATGGCTTGCGCCCGCTGCAGAATGTCGTCAAACGCGAGCGCCAGGGGCGCATCGGCGGACCCGCGCCGGGTGGGCGGCTGCAGATAGTCGAACTCTTTTTTTACCTGCAGCAACACGCCGGTGACGAGCACCAGCAGCAGGGGAGCGGCGACCACGATGGTCGCCCACCGATGGGTCTTGCGGCTCCACTTTGCCAGGCGTTTCCAGGGTTTCGACGTACTCATGCCTCGCCGACTTTCGTCCGACGGTCTTTGCGCTTGCCGGTTGCGCGCAAGAGACCACCGGGCACGTCGTTATCAGATCGGGCTCGGCCAAGTCCAGGCGGGGCCAAGGGGTTGTTGGCCGCGGGCGCGCGGCGCGAGCGCAGCTTCGAAACCGGCGTCTCGAACCGCTCCAGTGTCGGTCTCGACCTCTTGCAGCCAAGTTGCAACTGTAATAACTGTGCCTGCGTGAAGGGCCTACGGATCTGCCGGAGCGTTCTGTTGATTCTCGCCGCGCTTTGCGTCGCGGTGATGATTCCCGACGTAGCGCGCGCCGACGCCGACGCCGACGCGGATATCGATATCGACGCCGGATTTTACGCTGCGATGGGCCTGTCGATAGGCAACCGAGGCGACGCCAGCTTTGGCGAAACGACCTATCCCTCGGCCGAGGTCGGCGTCATGCGAGGGGCCGGATCGCTCGCCCTGGTCGTGGGCCGAGCGGACAACGATTTTTCCGAGGACGAAGAACTCAGCGACTACTGGTGGGAGGTCAAGGTCGCTCTTTCGGCGCCCGTGGGGACCTTCGGCATCTACGGGCTGCTCGGGATCGGCAACTATCTCGGAACGTCGCAGCAGTTCATCGAGTACGGCGTGGGCATGAGCCGGTCCTGGGACTCGCTGTCCGTGTTCGCCCAGGCGAGCAACTGGGACGGGGTCTGGTACGTAACCCCCGGCATCATGTACTCGTTCTAACCGGCCCGTGAAAACCGACTGCGCGCGTCCCTCCGCCCGAAGGAGGGCTCACGACCAATTGGTGCGCGGCTGGCCGATGCGAGACAGGTCGTCGAGAAACATTCCCCAGAAGCGATAGGTTTCCAGCCCCTCGGCCGGCAGCCCGAGCGACGTCGCAATGGTCTTGGCGACCACGGCGAAGCGTTTGCGAAACCGGTGGATGAAGCAAAACGCGTAGTCGCCGTGGCGCACCGAGGGACCGCACAGGAAGACCCCGGGGACGAGTGTGGATTCATCTTGCCCGGTCAGGAGCGGAAAGCCGTCGTCCCGCTGTTCGAACAGGTGGGCGAGTCGCGGGTTGCCGGTGGCGAACCCCGTCGCGAGCACCGGCGGCGCGGCGGTGCGAATGCGGGTGCCGTCGTGGGTCGTTACCTCGAAGGCGTCTTCCGTACGCTCGACGCGCTCGACCGCGGTATGGGCGATGAGTTCGACCCGGTCCGCGAAGTGGCTTTCGCCCATTCTCTGGAGTGAGTAGGTCGACAGCGCGTCGCTGCGGCCCGCGGCCTCGCCGTCCCACGGGCATCCCTTGTCGAGGACTCGCACTCGTTTGCCTGCGAGCGCGAGGTGGTACGCCGCGTCGATTCCGCTTTCGTAGCCACCGATGACGACGAACTCGTCGCCCTCGAGGTTCGCGTAGCTCGGAATGGAAGCGATGTGGCTACAGAGTTTGCTGCCGGCGAACCCGCGGGTTTGCGGGAACTGGAACTCGCCGGTTGCGCAAACAACGTGCTTTGCCCGCATGGGGCCCTGATTGGTCTCCAGATGAAACAGGTCGCCTTGTTTGACGACATCGACCACGTGCACGCGCTCTCGTATCGGCAGGTCGAAGAACTGGGCGACGGCGCGCAGGTAGACCTCGTACTCCTCGCCGGTCGGGTGCTCGATCCCGAGCACGTGCGCGGGGGAGCTGCCAATGACGATCGAGTTCGGATCGAGCATGCCGATCGAATTGCTGGGAAACGACGGCGTGAGAAAGCGGGTCTCCGCCGGCCACAGGGCGAACGAGGCACCAACGGTGAATCGTTCGAGCACTGCGAGGTTCTCGATTCCGGCATCCTTGAGCGCTACGGCGACTCCGACCCCGGCGGCTCCACCGCCGATGACGAGCGCGTCGTGGATCGGTCCCGGCTCCGCCCCGTCATTCGGGGCAGTCGCGCCCGCGGTCACGCACAGACCTCGCGCGGCTGGCGGCGTGCTGGATCGGTCGAGAACTTCACGGGGAAGGTATACATGCAATCCTATTGCAAGTGGACCCCGAACCGGGAAAACGCCGCGGCCCGTTCCACGACTGCACGCGGGCGCCGGTCGCGCCGCCGCCGGGCGCCGGTGCGCCTGCGAAAGCTAGCCGGTGATGATGGCGACCACGACGGCCAACAACACCAGAGCCGCGATCGCGATGACGATGTTCGCGACCACCGACGGGCGCTCGTCTTCGGCCGCTGGCAAAAGAGCCGTCGAGGCGCGGCGGCCGCCCTCTTCGTCCGGTCGCGGCCGGTTGGGATCGATCCGAAGCTGCTCCATCAGCTCGTCGGTGCTGCGTGCGGGGGCTCTGGACGAGCTCGGCGGCTGCGTTCCTCGCCGCGGCCAGCGACTGGGCGGTCGCGGCGGCTTGACGCTTTCCTTCATGCGCAGTTTAGGATCGAGCAATGAGCTTTGGGGCGTGAACATCTCGCTGTCTTCGGAGTCGAGCATGCGCACCCGCGTATCGCCCTTGTCGGTGCGAAACACGACGTACGCGGTCGACGGGCGCCGGGGGCGGCGCGGTTCGTCGCGCTTGCGGTAAGCGGGATTGGTCGGCGGGTCGGCGAACTCGACGTGGGGCTCACCGGGGCGCGACGCGCCGTCCGACGGTGGCTCGGCGGGCGCCTGGTCGCTCGTGGCAGGTGGCGTCGGCACCGGCGAGGTCGTTATGTCGCGCTCGAACACGAGCACCGGGCCGTTGGAGCGGGCCTTTTCGACCCAGTCGCGCACCTTGCGCGCGCTCGGAGCCATTTGGTAGTCGGCGATAACGCTGCCCAGGGCATCGCCCAGTGCGGCCGCAGAACTCCAGCGCTTGTCGGGGTCGACGTCGAGGGCGCGCAGCACCACCGCATCTAGCTCGGTCGAGACGAGCACGTTGCGGCGCGACGGCGGCTCCACTTCGGCGCGAATGACCCGGCGCATCGATTCGTAGTCGCTGCGAGCGCCAAACAGCGGCTGGCCAGTGAGCAGCTCGTGAAGCACGACCCCGGTGGAAAACACGTCGGACCGGGCGTCGACCCGGCGCGCGCGCAGGGCCTCGGGCGACATGTAGCCTTGTTTGCCTTTGACGAGCCCGCTCTCGGAATGGAGCTCCGGCGGGGCCGCCCGGGCAATCCCGAAGTCGATGACCCGAAGGTGACCCGACGCGTCGACCATGAGGTTCGACGGCGAAAGGTCTCGGTGAACGATGCCGAGCGGCGCGCCCTCTTCGTCGGTGAGCGTGTGCGCGTAGTGCAGGGCGTCGCAGAGCTGGTTGCACAGGTACAGCGCGACGTCGATGGGCGGCGGACCGCTGGTGGCTGACCACTTGAGCACGTCGAGCAGGGTGTGGCCGGCCACGTACTCCATGCTCATGAAGTAGGTGTCGTCGTGCACACCGAGCTCGTGAATGCGCACGATGTTGGGATGGTTGAGCAGCGAGGCGAGTTTGGCTTCGCGAACGAACGAGCGAATGAACTGCTCGTCTTCGGCGAGGTGGGGTAAAATGCGCTTGAGCGCGACGACCCCTTCGAATCCCTCGGCGCCGCGTATCTTGGCGCGGTGGACCTCGGCCATGCCGCCCACGCCGAGGCGCTCGAGCACGGTGTAGCGGCCAAACGAGCGCGGTGTCGCCCCGGTCTTGTGCCGCGTGGTCTGCATAGCTCCCTGACCGAGTGTATACAGCGTCACGCTCGAGGGGACCGAGAAAAACGTCGGGCCGATTATCAGCTGCTAGCCCGGGAGCGCGACAACTGTGTAAGGCCCATTAGCCCGATCGGGGCCAGGCGAGCAGCGTCCGGCTGGGGAAGCTCGGTCACCGCCGCGAATCCGGCAACCTAGGTTCCTCGAGGTCTCGCCAAGGGGCAGAGCTCCGAGTGCCCGGGGCCGTTTCGGCCGATGCGCCCGGGGTTAGGCGGGCGCGCCGACGACCTTCGGAATCCGCACCCGCGGACCGATGGAGAACTCGATCTCGCGCAGGTTGTCGTAGCGCTCGCCGTCGATGATGGGGGACAGCAGCTCGTCGCCGGTGGCGCGCAGTCCGAGCGTGCGGCACGGGCGGTCGACGATGTCGCGGCAGTTGAGCGACTTGCCGAGATGCATGCGCGGCAGCTGGGCTGCGATGGCTGCGGGCGACGCGTGGCCGATGATGGCGTGCATGAGGCCCGGCTGGTCTGCCTTGTTGAAGAACCGGAACACGTTGCCCAGGTTGATCGACATCGAGCCGATGTGAATGCCGGTGTGCTCGGTCTGCGGCAGCACCATGCCGTCCATGGTCACTTCCGCGCCGGTCGGCTTGAAGATCGCCCGGGCCGTATCGCGCAGTCCCGCCGGAATGCCGGGGACTCGGCGCAGCGGCGAGTACGCCACCGGGATTCCGGCCAGCGCGTTGGCGAGGATCTTCACGATGGTGCCGGGGTTCGGGTCCTCGTGCTGGTAGTACAGCGAAAAGAAGCGCTGTCCGACGCCGCCGGCCGCGACCGCAAAGCCGAAGGTGCGAAACGCTTCCTCGGTGCCGTCGTCGTTGACCTGCAGGGCCTCGATGCGCATCGCGTCGACCTCGACTTCCTCAATGCGGGCGCCGCGCTCGATGGAGCCGCGCAGCTTGCGCAGCAGCGCCTCGGCTTTGCCCTTGATGCCGACGTTGTTGGCGACGAAGTCGATGGTGCCGCCGTTGGTCGGCATGGTGAGGGGCAGGGCGGCGTCGGAGTTTTTGAACTCGTCCTCCTCGAGGACCTCGAGGCCGGCTCGCAGCATCCAGTGCAAGGCACCGTCGCCCCCGTCGGCGACCCAGTAGCGCGCACGCTTGCGAAGGAACTCGCGAAGAATGGGCTTGATGTCGTCGACGCTCCGCGTCGAATGGACCTCACCGATGTCGCCGACGATGCTCTGCAGCTCGGCGGCGCGATTGGGGCGGCCCTTGTTCTTTCGACTATTCGGATTCGTGATTACGCCAATTTGCATGGGCTTACTTGGGGACTAGATAGAGCAATATCCGGGCCCGAATAACGCGGTGCATAAAGGCTTGAAACAGCAGTGTGGCACTGGGTGACGCGTAGGTGACGGGTGCGTAAACTCGTGCGCGTCGCGAATCTCCGTACGCGCGAATCCCAAGGGGATTTCCGGGGTTCAGGCCCAAACCGGGCAGGCCCCAAGTAGGCCCCACCCCGACGACAAGTCCTCTGTGGTCCAGCCGCAGCCCCGTCACGGCTCTGCGGCGGCGGAATTCGGCGTCCGGTCCGGAGACTCCAGCACATGGGACTCAGGTCACCAGGCGGCGCGGAAAGACCTGTTTGATTCCAGCTACCTGGCAACGTCAGCGCGGGCCTGCCACTTGCTTAAGTTTGCTCCAGGAGCACGTCGCCACATGTCACTGAACGTCCGCCATTCCAGCCCGGGCCGCGCGCCCGCGAACCTCGCCGAACGATTCTGGAGCCTCGCGCGCGTCATGGAAGACGGCAGCGACGGCGACCCGAAGTCGCTGGTCGCTCACGTCCTTGCGGTTCTCGACCGGCTGGACGCCGGTGCCGTGGGGGAGGAGCTGACGGCCAACACGCTTTCGTTCCTGGCTCTGCTGCGCCAGCAGGAACTCCGTGGCGATTTGCTCTACGCCTCGCCCGAGCAGGCCCGGGGCGAGCAGATGGACGAGCGCTCTCTGGTGTTTTCGGTGGGCGTTCTGCTGTTCGAAAAGCTGACGGGACGCCACCCGTTCGGCGCGGAGGGCAACCCGAACCGGCTCGCGCGCATTCGCCGTGGCGAGCTCGCGTCGGGAGTGAACTACTTTCCCAAAGTGCCGTCGGCGTTGCGAGCGGTGCTGCTGCGCGCCATGGGGCCTTTCCCCGAAGACCGGTACGGCTCCCTCGAAGAGCTTCGGTCGGAGCTCGAGGCGTTCTTGGCCGACCGCCCCGTGCGCGCGCAAACCCAGGCTGAGCCCGCGCTACCCGAGCAGATTCACCCGACCGCCGTGGCCCAGCCCGGGCATCAAGCCTCGGGCAAACGGCGCCGCGACGCGTGGTCCAGCTTCGCCGATGAGTTCGACGACGAGACCACCGTCATGCCGCGCAAGCGGGCAGTCGTTCACGAAAACGATGACGACCACACCCAGATGACCGTGAAGAAAAGCCCCGCGTGGCTCGTCCCGGTCGGCTGGGCGGTCGTTGGCGCGCTGCTCGCCTCGGTCGGGTTCGTCGCCGCCGGCGCGAGCGGACCGGCGAGCCCGGCGGCGCCCGCGGCAGCTCCGGCCCTGGCCATTTCGAGCCCGCTTGCGGTCGCCGAGAACCCGCCAGCGGCCGAGGCGTCGGCGGCTCCCGCCGCTGCGGCCGTGCCGCCGACGGTCGCGGAACCGCTGCCGGACGAGGCCGCCGACAGCGGCGCAGCCGCCGCGCAGCCCGAGGCGGCCGACGAACCCGTCGCCGCGCTCGCGGCGCCCGCGGAGTTCGACCCCGACTTCGCCGGCGAGGCGGCCATTGAGGCCGCGCGCGAGTGCTTTACCGCGGTGCGGCTCAACGCCGACCCGTCCTTTGGCGCCTCGCTGCTGTTTCGCAAGACCGACCCCGCGTCTGCCAAGGTGTACTTCGGGGCCAGCGGCGAGCTCACGCCCGCCGAGCGCGGGTGCCTGGTCGACGCGCTCACTGGCGTGTCCGCCGGGACTGCGCCCGAGGACAACACCATCGTCGTCTACAGCTTCTTTCTCGATGCCGACGGCGGCCGGTACCGCGCCCGGGTCAAAGAGTAACGCCGAGCCAGTCCACGAGGGTCTTGGCGACCCGGTCGTCCACGTCGATGCCCGGGCGCTCGACCTGCGGCAGGGCGGCTCCGTGAAAGTCCGAGCCACCGGTCGGCACGAGGCCGAGCTCGTCGGCCAGGGCGCGAAATCGCGCCCGCTGCTTGCGGCCGTACTGGCCGTAGTAGACCTCGAGGCCCGAGAGCCCGGCGTCGCGGTGGGCGCGCAACAGCGGCTCGGCCCGATCGTCGAGGGTGTGGGGGTGCGCCAGGGCGACCCGGGCTCCAACCGCTCGGCCGAGCTCTACCCCCTCGGCGACCGAGAGCCGCGCGAGCGGTTCGTCGAAGGGCTTGCCGTCGCCGAGATATCGATCGAACGCCTGGCGGGCGTTGCGAACCGCTCCGGATTTCACCAGGGCCCGCGCCAGGTCCGGGCGCCCGATGGAGCGCCCCTCCGAGTCTGCCAGCAGGTCGTCGACGTCGATGGCGATGCCCGCTTGCTCCAGGCGGGCCGCGATCGTGCGCACCCGCTGGCGACGCGCCTTGTGGGCCGCTTCCAGGTGGTCCTGCAGGTCGGTCCAGCGATCCGTGTCGCGGGTTGCCGGCGGGCGGTACAGCAGCAAATGGACCGAGCGCCCCTGGTCGGCGCAAGAAAGCTCCACGGCGTCGACGAAGGGGCGGTCGCCGAAGCTGGCCTGGGCCTCGGCCACGCCCCGGCAGGTGTCGTGGTCCGTTAGCGCCATCAGCCGCACGTCGCGATCGCGGCACCACTGGCCGATTCGGGTGGGCGTTTCGCTGCCGTCCGAGCGGGTCGAGTGGCAGTGCAGCTCGATGCGCATGGTCGTAGTAGAGCACTCTTCCCCGTCGGAAAACCTCCATCCGGACGCGGGCGCCGAAGGCGATGCGGAGCGGGTGATTCAGCTCACCGGATTGCCGGCGGAATTGATCGACCGATTTGACCGTTTTCGGGTGGACGCCTGGGCCCGAGCCATTATTCTGGAGCCCAAGCAGTTGGACTCGCTGTCTGGGGACGGGGGAGAGCTCATGCTTCGCAAGCTTAAGCACTGGCAGAGCGCGGTAGCGGACTACACGGTCGGGACCATCATCGTGGTCGCACACATGATGACGGCGGACGCGCGCGAGCAGCGTCGGCCGGTGCGGCTCCTGCGCCGCTGAGCGCGTCGGCCCGCGGTGCCAGCGGCTGTGCGCGACGCAGGCGCTCGGAAATTTGCGGACGCCTCCGGTTTTTTGCATCTTTAGTTTGACCGGGCCGAGGTCAATCGGGCCCGTCGGGGCATCGCCGTTGGGAATTCGCCGTTCGTATTGGGCTCTCGTTGTCGCCGCCGCTGTGGCGGCTGGGGCCGGCGTCGCCCACGCCAACGTGCTGCTGGCCCGGCGGCTGCCCGGCAGCGGCGCCGGGGTGCACAAGGTCGAGTCCGGCCAGAGCCTCTGGGGCATCGCTCGAACCTACGGCTGCATGCCCGACGACGTGCGCCGGGCCAACGACCTCGAGGGCAACCTGATTTACCCGGGGCAGGTACTCCGAATCCCGGTGTGCGCGGACGGGGAGGTCGTGGCGACAGCCAGCGCACCGGCCGCCCCGGCGGCGGTGACGGTTCCCGGTTCGGCGGAGCCGTCGGCCGTGGAGCAAAAAGCGACGTCGGCGGCGCGGCAGGTGCCGAAGATGGTGAGCCACAAAGTCGTGTCCGGAGACTCGCTCTACCGCCTGGCTCGCCGCTACGACACCAGCGTCATCGACATCCAGGTGCGCAACGGGCTCACCGGCAACACGATCTTTGCCGGGCAGACCCTCGAGATTGCGCCCGGCGTGGGCAAGGACGCTCGCGCGGTGCTGGGCCAGAGCCTGGGGTCGCCGTCGCGCGGCAAGCTGCTGCGCGCCAGTCGCCTCGGCCGCGATCGAGCCTGGTATCGGCGCCGGCTCGATCGAACCTACGGCGCTGCCCACGTTATCAATCACGTCCGTCGCGCGATTACCGCCGCCAGGCGCAAGCATCGCAAGACCCACTCGCTGGCCATCGGCGACATCAGCGCCCGCAGGGGCGGCCGCATTTCGGGCCACAAGTCGCACCAGAGTGGCCGCGACGTCGACCTCGGGTTTTACTACTCGCGCAAGCCGCGCGCCTATCCCGAAGAGTTCGTGGTGGCGACCCCGCGAAACCTCGATTTCGACGCTACCTGGTCCCTGCTTCTGTCGCTGGCCGCGACGGCCGACGCCGACGGCGGGGTCGAGCGAATCTTTTTGGGCTACGACGTGCAGAAGCTGCTGTACGACTGGGCCCGGCGCCGCGGCTATCCTCAGCGCAAGCTCAACCGGCTCTTCCAGTACCCGCACGGTCGCTACACGCCCCACGGTCTCGTTCGCCACGAGCCGGGGCACAACGACCACTTTCACGTGCGCTACAAGTGCCTGGCTCGCGACAAGAAGTGCAAGTAGCGTAGCGCCGCTTCGCCCGGCGGACTCGGCGCCGGCCCGTCAAGAAGACCAGCGGCGTCGCGCGGCGGTCTTGGGCTTGCGCTTGCGCAGGCGCGTCGCCTCTTTGTGGGCCTTTTCTGTGGCCTCGATGAAGTAGGTCTGGCTGCTTTTGTCGCGGCGCGGCTTGCTCGGCTGCCGCTGGATGTAGCTGCCATCGGACTGCATTTCCCAGGCGCTGCGCTGGTCGTCGAGCTGCACGTCGAGTATTTCGCGCAGCTGGGCGCGCAGGTCCGGGGCGACCACGGGCACCAGCACCTCGACCCGGCTTTCGAGGTTGCGGCCCATCATGTCCGCCGAGCCGATGTAGTACTCCTCGTCGCCGTTGTTGTGAAAGTAGAGAATGCGCGCGTGTTCGAGGAAACGGCCCACGATGCTCAGCACGCGGACCGACTCGGTCAAGCCGGGCAGGCCGGGGCGAAGGCGGCAGGTGTCGCGAATGATGAGGTCGATCTTCACGCCCGCCGCCGCGGCCTGGTACAGCGCTCGCACCACGTCCACGTCCTCGAGGGCGTTGCACTTGAGCTGGATGAAGCCCTTTTTGCCGCGCTCGACGTGTTCGATCTCGCGCTCGATCTTTTCGAGGATGCTCTCTTTGAGGGCCTTGGGAGCGACCAGCAGCTTGCGGTAGTTGCGCCGCGGCTTGTAGCCGGTCGTCAAGTAGTTGAAGAGCTCGGTGAGGTCCTCGCCGATCTGGTCGTCGCACGTCAGCATTCCCAGGTCGGAGTACAGGCGGGCCGTGCCCGGGTGGTAGTTGCCCGTGCCGACGTGGGCGTAGCGGCGCAGGCCGTTGTAGTCGCGGCGAACCACGAGACACACCTTGCAGTGGGTCTTGAGGCCCACGACTCCGTAGGTCACGTGAATGCCGAACTGCTCGAGCTGGTTGGCCCAGCGGATGTTTGCCTCTTCGTCGAACCGCGCCTTGAGCTCGAGGGCAACGGCCACCTGCTTGCCGTTGCGCGCCGCGTCGATGAGGCTCTTGAGCACCGCGGAGTCCGCCGACGTGCGGTACAGCGTCATCTTGATGGCGCGCACCTTGGGGTCCTTGCTGGCCTCGCGCAAGAAGCGCTCGACTGAGGTGCCGAAGGACTCGTACGGGTGGTGCAAAAGGATGGAACCCTTTTGCCGGATGACGTGAAAGATGTTGGTGTCGGCGACCAGCTCGGGGTCGTTGATCGGGTGGTGGGGAACGTTTTTGAGTTCCGCGTACTCGAGGCCGGCAAGCTGCATGAGGTCGCGCAGGGCCACCATGCCCTCGACCTCGAAGACGTCGGCCTCCTCGTCGAGGCCGAGCTCGGCGGCCAGCTTGCCGCGGTGGAAGGTGCTCATGCCCTGCACGACCTCGAGGCGAACGATGGGAGCGAACTTGCGCTCTCGCAGCTCGGCCTCGATCATCTGCATCAGGTCGTCGGCCTCTTCCTCGTCGTGCTCGGTGTTGGCGTTGCGCGTAACCCGAAACACCTCGCACGAGTCGATGCGCATGCCCGGAAACAGCAGGTCCAGGTTGTGCGCCATGACTTCTTCGAGCGGCACGAACACGTGCTCGTTGCCGACCTGCAAAAAGCGTGGAATGCCCGAGCCGACCGGCACCTTGACCCGAGCCAGCAGGGCGGCCGGGTCGCGCGGGTGGTGCAACGTGACGAGAAGGTTGAGCGACTGGTTCGAGACGAACGGAAACGGGTGCGCCGGGTCCATCGCCTGGGGCGTCACCAGGGGAAAAATGTTGGCGTAGTAAAAGTCGCGCAGCTCGTCTTTTTGCGCCGCCGACAGCTCGGTGAACGCGCACAGGCGAATGCCGTGTTCGGTCAGGGCCGAGCGCAGCTTGCCGAGCAGGACCTGCTGGCGCTGCTCGAAGGCCCGCACTTGCTCGTAGCACTCGGCGACCTGTTCGCGCGGGGTGCGCCCGTCGATGGTGAGCTCGCCCATGCCGGCGCCGACCTGCTGCTTGAGGCCGCCGATGCGCTTCATGAAGAACTCGTCGATGTTCGAGCTGGTGATGGCGAGGAACTTGAGCCGTTCGAGCAGCGGCGTGCGCTCGTCTTCGGCCTCGTGCAGCACGCGCCAGTTGAAGTTCAGCCAGGTGAGCTCGCGGTTCAGGTAAAGGCCGCTGTTGGCCAGGTCGACATCCGCGAACGACGACGGGTCCGACGCCTCGCCGGGAATGCGGGCGCTCGGCGTGCGGGGCCGCTTGCCGGGTTTGGCGGCTTTCTCGGGCTCGGCGGCGGGCTCTGGCGGCGTCGCCGGCTGCGCCTCCTCGCCAGCGCTGTGAGCGCGCCCGGGATGGGGGGGCGCCTTCTTGGCGGCGCCGTTGGCGGGAGTTTGCTTATCGACGTCGGGCGCTTCGGACATGGTCGTCTCCAGTCGGGTGCAACCGGGACTGAGCAGTGTGCCAGACAACCCCGGCGCGGCGCTAGCGACGCGCAGGTCCTGAGCCCGCTGAGGGCCTGCGATTTCGGTGACGTTCGCGTCGCGGGTACAAGTCGCGCAGACGTTGCCGGTCCTGGGCGGACATGCCGGGCCAGCGCCGAATATCGGCCCGGCGTCGAAGGCGCGCCCGGTAGCGCTCGAAGTAGGCTTCGATGTCGCCGCCGAACCGGAACGAGTACATGATGTCACGAAAGTCGCGTGTATGCGTAAGCCCCAGGGCGTGGCCGACCTCGTGCAGGCAGGTCAGGTACATGATGGTTTCCCGAAACAACGGGTCGCTATTTACGCGCCGCGCAATCTCTGCGCCGAGGGCCGCGTCCACCGGCCGGACGAACACGGCGGCCCCCCGGCGGCCGTTGACCCGAATGGGCCGCATTTCGCCGTAGGACCCGTTTCCCTCCACCCAGTACACGCGAATGCGGGCCTGGGCCTCGGGAGCGGGGCGCAGGGAAACGGCCTTGCCGGCGGCCCTGTCCCAGGCGCGCAGGGCCCAGGTCGCAAGTTCGCGATCGCCGGCGGCGAATCCCTGTGGCACCGGAGCGATGAAGTAGCCGATGGGCTCGGACGCGTCGAGCGGGGCGATGAACTGGGCCCGGGCCGCCGATGACCACAGCGCCGCCGCGGCCAGCGCGATGCCGACAGCCGCCGCGCGACGTTTCAATGGCCCGGGCACCCCTCAAGCCTAGCGCGGTCGCGTCGTCGGGCCAGCGTCGGCGTCGGCGCGCCGTGCTACACAGCTCGTCATGCTCGACGACGTGGCGCCGGACAAGCTGATCGCCGGAATCATCATGAACATCGTCGCTCAAGAAGAGCGTCACGTCGCCCGCGCGGCCGCGCTGGCCGGCCGCGATCTCGAAAGCGACGACACCGTCGACTTCGTGTACCGGCAAACCGTCAACAACGTCATCAAGCGCTTTCCCGACGAGCTGCACCCGATTCTGCGCGAGATGTTGACCAGTTCCGACGGCCTGCGCGAGATGGTTAAGACCGACCTCGCGCGCCACAAAGACGCGGTTTGGCTCAAGACCTGACCTCGGTTCGACGCCTCGGCCGCTCCTGAGTTGGCGGCGGGCTGGTAGGATGGGCGCCGTTGGGGGAGAGCGCGAGCAAATCGCTGCCGGCGGGGACCCGCGTCGGCGATTACCAGATCACGGGTCTGCTGGGGGCCGGCGGCATGGGCACCGTGTACGCGGGCGAACACCCGCTGATCGGCAAGCGCGTTGCCATCAAGGTCCTCCATCCCAGTTTGGCCATCGACGAGCGCATGGTCGAGCGCTTCGTGCGGGAGGCCCGATCGGTGGTCCAGATCGGTCACCGCAACATCATCGACGTGTTCACCTTTGGCGAGGCACAGGGCATTGGCCACTACTTCGTCATGCCGCTGCTGGCCGGGCAATCCCTCGGTGACCGGGTCGAGCGCACCGGACCGCTGCCCCTGAGCGAGGCCGTCGGCGTGATTCGCGAGATCGCAAGCGCCCTGGACGCCGCCCACGCGGCCGGCATCTATCATCGCGATCTGAAGCCGGACAACGTGTTCCTCGCCGACGATGGTGGCGACGCGCCGTCGGTGCGGTTGCTCGACTTCGGTATTGCCAAGCTCATTCACGACGAAGTGTCGACGACGCAGACCGGCGCTCAAATGGGCACGCCTTTGTTCATGTCGCCGGAGCAGTGGGCCGGGGCCGACGTCGACGGCCGCACGGACGTGTACGCGCTGGGGGTGCTGGCGCATCACGTGCTCACCGGGCGGTTTCCCCTCGAGTCGAACTCCGTCATGGCCCTCATGGGGCTGCACGCGAACGGCGTTCCGGTCCCCCCCAGTGAGCACGGTGCCGATCCGCGGGTCGACCCGGTGGTCGAGATCGCGCTGGCCAAGAATCGCGACCAGCGATTCGACACGCCGGGGGCGTTCGCGCGGGCGCTGGCGACAGCCGTTGCGTCCGAGGAGCCGGCACTGGCTCGAACCGTTTCGCCGGTCTCGGGCGCGGGGGCGCCGGCCACCGCGGTTGCTACGGCCCGCGGCGACTCGCTGGCGGGGCTGGACGTGCCGCCGCGCAATCCGGCGCGCTTTTTGTGGGTGCTCGCCGCGGTGGCGGTGGTCGGCGCGCTCGCGTGGCTTGGGCTGTCCGGATCGACCGAGGGGGTGGCCCCCGTCGCGGATCCCGCGAACGCCGGCGAGGGTACCAGTGCGCCGCCGGGGTTGGCGCCCGCCCCGGCTTCGTCGCCCGGTGCCACCACCGAGCGCGTACCCGTACCCGTACCCGAGCCGGTACCCGAGCCCGAGCCCGCCCCCGCCGACCGAGCCCGACCGCCGACCCCCGGCGCCGAGCCGGCCCCAGACAACCGGGCCCGGAAACCGAGGCGCCCGCGCAAGCGCAAGCCCGCGCCGCCGACTGCGGATACACCTGCCAAAACCAAAACCGGTCCAGCGGCCGATCCGCCGCCGGCGAAGCCCGAGCCCGACAAGCCGGCACCCAAAAAGCCCAAGCCGAAAGACGAGACCCAGTGGGGCGATACAGTCGATCCGTTTTCATCGCGTTGACGTTGTTGTCCGCGATGGTTGTTCTGCCGGCCCTCGCGCCGCAGCCCGCGAGCGCCCAGGACGACGCCGCGCTCACGGCGGCGCGCGATCGGTTTCGCCAGGGCGAGGCGTACTTCAAAGCGGGCCTGTTCGACAAAGCCGTCGCCGAGTACCGCGCCGCCTATGAGCTGGTTCCCCGCCCGGGGCTGCTGTTCAACATCGGCCTTTGCTACGAAAAGCTCGAAAACCCCGCGCGGGCCGTGGACTACTACGGGCGTTACCTGGCCGCGGAGCCCGAGGGAGGCAAGGCGCCGGAGGCGCGCGCGCGCCGCGAGGCGCTGCTCGAGCAAATTGTGGCCCGGCAAAGCGCCGCCGAGCGCGAGGCGGCCGCGCGCCAGGCGCGCGACGCCGGCAAGGCCGCGCTGGCGGCCGGGGACTACGATACCGCCCTCGAGAAGTTTGCCGACGCCGGCCAGGCCCTCGACGACCCGGAGCTGCTGTTTTTCGTGGCCGAGGCCTATCGTGGCAAAGGCGACCGCATCCTGGCCGCGACCGAATATCGTCGCTACCTGGAAACGGCGCCGTCAGGGGCCAACCGCGAGCAGGCCAGCGGTCGCCTGCGCGAGCTCGAGCGAGAGCAGAACGCCGAGCGGGCGGTGGCGGACACCGTTCCCACCGCGGCCAAGCCGCCCTTGACGCGCGGCAGTTTCGTACCCGCTATCGTCGCCGGCTCCGTGGCCCTGGCGGCCGGCGCGGTCGGAGTCGGTTTTGGCCTCAGCTCCCAGGGCAAGCTCGATGACCTGGACGACCGGCTCACTCGCGGCGACCCGCCCCTCGACACCGGCGACTCGGTGTTCGAAGACGGCAAGTCGGCCGCGTCGGTCGCCCGCATCTCGTTTGCGGTGGCCGGCGTCGCGGCGGTCACCGGGGTGGTGCTGGCGGTTCTCGCTGCCCGCAAGCGCCCCGCTGAATCGCCAACCGCCGTGGTGACGCCGGCGGTCGGCAACGGGGTTTTGGGCCTTGGCCTGGGGGTGACGTGGTGAACCGTCTGGTTTTCGTTGTCTCGCTCGCCGCGGCGGCAGCCGCGTGCGACCCCGGCGCCTTCGACGATCGGCGGGGGCAGGCGTGGTCCGACAGCAATGGCCCAACGGGCATTTCGTCGGCCGACTACGGGGCGTCGGTCCTGGGCATTACCACCGACACGCCGGGGGCGACCATTGCGGTCCTGGGCCAGGCTCCGGCGGCAATCGGCGTGGTGTCGTACGACGCCACCGGGCAGTTGACCCTCACCGGCGGCGACTTGGACCTGCCGGCGCTGGGCGAACCGCCGACCATCGCCACGGCGCCGCAGCCGCTGCCCGGCGCCCCGTCGCTGGTGGCCGTCGGGGGGCTTGGCGCCGTCGACGAGATTCAGTTTTTCGACGTGAGCTCGGGGGCGCCCCTGCTCGCGGCAACCCTGTCCGGCGCCGACTGCGGCGCCCCCGGCCAGGACCTCGGGCGCTTCATGGCCTTTGGCTTCACGTCGGCTGGACTGCCCCGGCTGCTCGATTTCGTCACCGTGCGCGGCGATGAAATGATCATCATTCCCGACATCGACCTCAACGACCTGCCCACGGATGCGAGCGGCTGTTTGCGCTGCGAGCTGTCGGGCATGGGCGTTTCCGGGGCGCCGGTCGCCATGGGGCTCATCGACTTCAATCCGCCCGCGGACGACGACGGCGCGGCCCTCGAGGAAATCTTCATCGCCGGAAGCGGCGTCGTCACCGCGTTCGACGCCTTTCAAATCCAGGAAGCGTCCGAGGCAAGTGCCGGGTGCTTCGAAATCCGAACCCCGCAGATCTCGAACCTCACCCTCGTCGGCGCCGGCGCCGATCTCGGCACCGCCTGGGCCGCCGGCAACGCCGACGAGCTCGAGACGCCAGAGCTCGCCCTGTGGTCGCCCTCTGCCGAGGCGGTCTTCGTCATCCCTAACTTCTCGTCCTCGGGCCCGGGCGGCGTCGTGCCGCCGCTGACGGCCGCCGGCGCATCGCCCGAGTTCGGCACCTCCATGGTGTTCGCCGACATCGACGGCGACGACTTCGACGAGCTCGCCATCGGCGATCCCGGCGCCAGCCCGGAAGGCGTGCCCGGCGCCGGGGCCGTCACCATCTTCGAAGCCTCGCTCACCGAGCTCGAGTACTCGCAGCGAACCCAGCTGTTCGACAGCGAACCCGAAGCCGGCCAGCGCTACGGCCGCTCGGTGGACGCCGTCGAGTTCGTCTTCGGCGAGGACGACGCCGACATTCTCGCCGCCGGCGCCAACGACGAAGTCTTCACCATTTTTCGCACGCTCGCCGAAAGCACCGACCCCAGGCAGTAACGGGGCTCAGCTACGCGCTGTTGAGGGCCACCCGGCTACTGTCGCCCTAGGGCGGGCGACAGCAACGAGTATACGCTGCCACCAACGAGGAAGAACATCTCGTCGCTGGTGCCGTTCACACCGATTTCTCCAGGACGGGACTCCGCCGGCAGTTTCATGGGTTGCCACGAGCCTCCATCGAAGTGAAACGCGGCGCCTTGGTCGCCAAGCACGAAGATGTTCGCCCGACCGTAGCCTGCGATAGCCTTTAGGGCGGCGGTCGTGTTCGTCGGGATTCGTGTCGCCGTCGTACCGTTGTAGGTCGCCAGGAAACCATCGCTGCCCGAAACGATCCAGTCCCCGCCGTCTTCGCTGCGCCATACGTCGGTCAAGGTGACCGCACGGTCCAGGAATTGGACCGTCCACGATCCGTCCCGGAAATGACACAGGACGCCATTGTGGCCAACCGCCACAGTCTCGCCGCGGGCGTCGGTGAAGACGGCGAGCAAAGATTCTTTGACGTCAAGAGACGCGGGCCGCCACCCCGTTGCGCGTTCCAGAATGACGCCGTTTCGCCCGACCGCGAAGTCGAACGACAGGTCGGTCAGAACCTCTCCTTCTCCTTCGCGCGCAAGTGAAGCGTCGCCTCCCCGCAGCGCTGCAATGTTGCCTGTCTCGTCCGCAACGAACGCCTGTTCTCCTTGGCTGTCGAAACCGGCAACCCGGGCGGGCATCGACGCCAGAGTCTGCTGGGTCCGCCTCCCGGTCGCCTGCTGAAACAGGTGGTTGCCGACGGCTATGGTCGGCAACCCTCGCCAGCTCCAGATGCGTTCCGCGGACAGACTCATGGAACTCCAGAGGTTTGGTGTGAGCTGCCAGAGCCGTTGCTGTGCGCCGGCGATGAAGTCTCCGGTAATGTCGGTCACCAAGAGAGCAACGTCAGCAGAGGGAGCACGCCAGGCGTACCAACGGCCCGCTCGGTAAACGACGATCGTGTCGTCATCGTCGCCCAGTACGAACTCGCCCCGCAGATTGCCAGTCACGCGCGTGAACGCGATCGTCTCGGGGTAGCGAGCCAGCTCGATCCACGGTCTGCTCGGTTCGTCGAGCGCAAACAGACGGTTACCCGCAACGGCAACGAGCTCGCCGATCGGACTCGTGGAGACAGCGGTGGCACCTACAGGAACCGCCGTTTGAAGCCAGTCGGCACCCGTCCAGCGAAACAGTCCCTTGTCGGACCAAAGATACTCGGAGTCTTTCGTTACGACGCAGCGCGGGGAGTCAAGAACAAGTTCCGTCGCTGTCGGGACGACTTGATCCCCCACGACCCAGAACGCTGAATGGGCGGCGACAACGAGCGTGCCCCTGCTCGTTAGACAAACGTCTGTAAGGTCTGCATCAGCCACCGTTAGCGAAGACCACTCTTGTTGGTCGAACAGGAGAAACTGCCCGTCCGCTCCGGCAGCCGCTACGGCGACACCCCGGCGGTCGATCGCGTACAGATCGCCGTCGGCCAGCGTCGTCCATGTCTGGTCTTTCCACCGGGCCAGGCCGTCAGACGTCGCGGCAAGCCACTCGCCCGGGGCAACACTCACGACGTCTCGGATCTGCGACGTCGTTGCTGCAAAGGCCAGGGGCGAAAACGCGCCGCACGGAGTCGTGTCCGGAACGCATCCCGAAGAGCAACCTACGCTTCCGAAGTCGAACCCCGCATCGACGCACGTGAGTCCGGCTGGAGGAAGGCCATCGCAAGCCTCGTCTTCGTCGACCATGCCGTCTCCGCAGAATCCCGTACACTGCGAAGTATCGAAGCGACAGTTCTCGGAGCAACGCAGTCGTCCTCCGTCAAAACCGAGGTCCATGCAGGAGTTGATTCCGACATCGCCTTCGCAGTCTTCGGGTGCTTCGACGATGCCGTCGCCGCAACCTCGCAGCTGGCATTCCTTCGAGCAAAGTGCGCCGGGCGCATCGGAGTTCGGCCCCTGGCAGATCGGTGGCCTTGGTTGTTGCCCGTTGCCGCAGTCACATGCTTCCCCAACCTCGGTATCGACGATTCCGTTGCCACAAGTTTCCTCGGACTGGCAGGTGGGACCGCATCCGTCGCCCGCGGTTGTATTGGCATCGTCGCAGGTTTCGTCGGAGGTTACGATACCGTCGCCACACACCCGCACGACGCAAGCGTTCGACTGGCACTCGCCTCGCCCGCCGTCGACCGTCGCGCAATCGTCTGCATCGGTCTTCCCTTCACACGCCCTCACTTGCCCGGGCAGCACACACCGGCGAATGCCCAGGGCGCAAACCCGGTCCGCGGGGCAAACCAGGCCGGCGCAACCATCGACCTCCGAAGACAGGCAAGAGGTGAGCGTCATCACAAGTAGACCGACGAGTACGAGTGCCGGTCGCGCCGCCAATAGGCCGCGTGCGCTGGAGCGGCTGTGAGTCACCACATCGGGCCTCGCCAGAGCACCGCACCGTCAACGAAGACAGCGTCGTGCGTCGTAGAGATCAAGCGCCCGGTAGCGCCGTTCACGCGTGCCCATCTGGTGCCGTTCCAGTGCAGCACTCCGGCGGTCGGTCCTGTGGCGTACGCGTCCCGCCCGATGCCGTGGACCGACAGGAGCTGTTCGTCGACCGGGGTTGGTTGCGTTTGCCACACGGTACCGTCAAAGTGCAAGGCGTTACCCCCAGATCCCACCGCGATTACTTCGTGCTCGTTACCCCAGATGTCGGAAACGTTTCCCGCCGGGTCTCCGAGGTGGATAGGCCACCAGTTCGTCCCGTCGAAGTAGAGCAGCGTTGCGTCCTCGCCTTCGGCGCCCACAAAGATTTCCCGGCCGCGGGCCCAAACCGCGAGGAGGTTGGCGGTTGTCGGTATCGGCAGCAGGCGCCAGCCGTCGGGGCCATATGCGGCGACGGTGCCGCCGTTCCCGACCGCGTAGGCGGTTTTGTCATCAAGCGCGAAGACGCTGTTGAAATCCTCGCTAGTGAGACCGTTTGCTTCTCGCACCCAGCCGTTTGCCCCGCGCCGTAGAATCAGACCGTCAGCTCCAACGAGCAGGGAGGGGCCGCTATCCACTCCGGCGACGTCGCGCACGACGGGTCTGTCGGCAGAAACGATGTCGTCTACCCATCGCCAACGGTGTTGGTCGAATCGATAGAGTCGCAGGTCGCGGCTGTTCCGAGGCGCGTAGACGAGGTACGTCCCGGCAGAGCTTTGGTGGTAACCGATTGCACCGTTCGCGGGGAGCGCAAGGGGGGATTCCGAGGAAAGCCAACGGCGGTCACCTTGAGAGAAGAGCCCTAGCGTCGTGAGTAGCAAGACCTCGCCGTTGCCAAGCACGGCAAGCTCGACAGGGCTACCGAGGTTGTCGTCGACGGGCGCCAGTGGCCAGGATGAGCTCGAAAGTCGAGTGAAGTCGTGGCCGACTACCAACGCCTTGCCGCGAGCGACGACCACGGTTTCGTCGCCAACGACCGCGCTAAGGCGAGTTTGGACATCCTGAAGCACCGTTGGCCATCCGTCATCCCGTTGCATCGAAACGACCGTCGAATCGCCTGTCGCGAGCAGCTGGCCATCGTTGAGGTATCGAATCGACGTGACCCGACTGCCAAACATGGGGAATCGACCGCGAGCGCTCGACACTACGTTTTCTTGTACGCGCCAAACGGATCGGTCGGTGCCGCCCACGACAAGGTCGTCGATCCCGCGGCCGTCGACCGAAAACATGTCGGTATCGGTGTGCCAGTCGGCGAGCTTCCATTTGCCATCGTTTTCTCGTTGGATCGCGACGCCGCCCTCTCCGACTGCAACCGCCCGACCGGATGGAAAGACCCGCACAGCGTTGAGAGCATTGGCGGCTGGGCTGTCTTTTTGGATCCACCGCTCGTCGGTGCGCTCCAAGATCACCCCCTGGGCGCCTACTGCGACCACCAGGTCGTCCCGCCCGTCGACGTCGTGCAGGTCGGTGGTGATCGGCAGGTCTACGATCTCGCCCCGGTCGTCTAGCCGATACTCGTACAGCAGGCCCGCCCGGCCCACGACAACAGCCAGGTCTTCACCGGCCCAAAGAGACGTACCGGCTTCGGCCACGACCCCGTGGACCAGTTTCCAATCCAGGCTCTCGCAGGTGGTCTCGTCGGCGGAGCAGAAGGACGTGCACGACAGATGACCCAGGTCATAGCCAAGGGCCACGCAATCAGTGACTGGAGGGAGGCCGTCGCAGGCTTCGCCCGGATCAACGTTGCCGTTGCCACATTTCTCACACTCCGCTGTATCGAAGCGGCAGGCAAGACTGCATGCGAGTTCGCCGCCTGAGAAACCGAGATCCCTGCACGTGACGGTCGTTGCGCCCTCACAGTCTTCGCCTTCGCTCACGATCCCGTCGCCGCACCCGAGAACCTGGCAGTTGCTGGAACATTCGGAGCCGGGACCGTTCGCGGCCGAGCAGCGGTTGGGAATTGAGCTCCCCGCGACACCGCAGTCGCACTGTTCGCCGGCAAACACGTCGACCACGGCATTTCCGCAAATCTCTCGCGACAGACAGTCGGGGCTGCACCCGTCGCCCGCAAGTCGATTGCCGTCGTCGCAGACCTCGTCGCCCTCGACGACACCATTCCCGCATGACAGCGGGTCGCACACGTCGTCTTGACACCGGCCCTGCTGTCGGCTGCCGATGGAGCACAGGCTGCCGTTGGGCAGCTCGCGGCACGCATCCAGGCTTTCCAACGACACGCAGCGGCTTCCATCTGGCGTGCAGGTCGATCCGGACGGGCAAATGAGGTCGCCACAACGAGCGAAGATCGACGACTGACACCCGACCGAAAGCGAGCTTGCACAGATGACCGTCGCGAACAGCCACAGCCTTCGCCTGCGTCGAAAGCGGATGGTTAGCGCCAATAGCAGAATCATCACCAGGGACTTCGCGTCGCCTTGGCCCTCTGCGCCGGCATTGCAGCCACCGGTGTTGCTTCGCGGTCGTTGAGTCGGCGGAGCATCTGCGAGTGGATCGCATTGGTCGCCGATCCGGTCGTCATCTAGATCTCGCTGATCGTCGTTGGGCACGGCAGGGCAGTTGTCGAGCTCGTTTGGTACGCCGTCACCGTCTCGATCCGGGTCGCACACGTCACCAATACCGTCGGCATCGCTATCGCGCTGATCTGTGTTGACCGTGGCCGGACAATTGTCGACATCTTGGTCGAGTCCGTCGCCGTCTGCATCTGGGTCGCACGCGTCGCCAACCCCGTCTCTGTCGGAGTCGGTTTGGGTGGCGTCGGGGACCTGCGGACACACGTCTGCCGTGTCTGCTACGCCATCGCCATCGCGGTCATCGTCGCAGGCGTCACCACGCCCGTCGCGGTCGGAGTCGGTTTGGGCCGAGTTACCGTCGGCCGGGCAGTTGTCGGCAGCGTCGATTACGCCATCGTTGTCGTCATCCTGATCGCAACGATCTCCGAGACCGTCACGGTCGTGGTCCGCCTGGTTGGCGTTCGCCACGCGAACGCAATTGTCCAACCCATCAGGGACCTGGTCGTTGTCGTCGTCGTCGTCGCCCAGGTCGCAGGACCCGTCGCCGTCGGTGTCGGGACCATCGTCACCTGGGCGAGAACCTTGATTGTTCGAGTTGCGAGCACAGTCGTCGCATTGGTCGCGGTCCAGGTCGCCGCATTGGAACTTGTCGAATGGGGCTTGGTCCTCGATGTTCGGGACGCCGTCGTTGTCGTTGTCCTCGTCGTTGTCGTCGGTGATGCCGTCGTCGTCGGCGTCGCCGTATGGATGGTCGAACACGTAGGTGTTCCCCGTCTGAAGTGCACTCCCCTTGCTATCAAACAAGGAACCCACCAAGACATGACCATCGCTCATCGCGAGCGCGCCCCAGGCAAAGGGGTTCGAGTCTGCTTCGACGGAGAGTGGCCTTCGTTCCTGCCATTCGCCGGCGTGGCGTACGAATGAGAACACCTGATAGGGGGCCTCGCCATCGTGCTCGACTGGCTCGAAGGCCACGGTGAGGGAACCGCCCGCCATAGCTACTGCTCCGCTGAAACGCCAGCCCGGAAAGAATGGGCGGTCTGGGTCTGCAAAGAGCGTGTCGGCTCGCAACCATCGACCGGCTGCGGTGCGTTCGTACAGTTGGATTTCGATACCCGAGCTGTATCGGGCCTGGGCTAGCGCGATGCGCCCACCGGAGCTAGCGATGAATGAGCCGAAAGCGATCGACGGACCGTCGGACTCAAGAGCCACGACTTGCCAGTTCGGTCCGTGTCGTTCGAAGGCATAGACCTCTCCTTCGCTACCGACCACGAGGACGTTGCCGGTGAGCACCAGCTGTGAGCCGAAACGGGCCTCGCGGGCCGGGGCGAGGAGTTGACCTTGCGCCACCCATCCAGCGCTCGTTCTTCGAAACAGAAAGACTGCCCCCGTTCTGCCCGCTCCCACTCGATACTGAGGCGCTCCGACGGCAAGCCAGTCGCCAGAGCGGGCCACCGTCTGGCCGAAGTGGGCTTCAGCTTGCTGCGTCGGATCCGCAATTCGCTGCTGTTGCTTCCACGTTGCGCCGTCTAGCTCAAAGGCGTACAGCGCTCCGGGCCCACCGGCTACACCGCCCGCTAAACCGCCCGGAGCGCCGACAATAAGCTCCGCGTCCTCCAGCGCGACCGCAGAGCCGAAGGTCGCGCCTTTGCCGGTGTCGTCGCTGTGTAGCCTGGCGATCTCCTCCCAGCCTGTCTCCTGGCGCCGGTACATGTACACAACGCCTTGAGACAGATACTGTACGGATGCGCCCCGGGCCGAGACTGCAGCCCATGTACCGCTCATCGCAATTGCGCCCCCAAACCGGGCACTGTCCATCGGTCTCGTTTCCGTTGGCCCGACGTGACCTCGCGGCTCGAACCGATCGCCCGCGGCAGAGTACACAAACGTCGCGCCGGCCTCATATTCGTCCACCGACGAGCCGGGCGCGCTTACCGCGAGTGTCGTGGCCGTGAGCGCTACGTTGTTTCGCAGGTCGCTGCCCTCCGGTTCAAACGGCACCGCGTCCGCGGCAAGGGACCAGCCGGTCGGTGCACGTTGATACAGGTGCACGGAATCGACCGAGCCAACAGCAAGTCGATCTCCGGCGACCGAAACAACGGGGCCCTCGTGGTGAAGGCCTCCGGTCGCTTCGAACTCGGCGACACGCGGCCAGAGCGAGTCACCGCGGTGCTCGTAGATTTCGACCGTGTTGGGTGACACCAAAGCGGAATCGTCGCGAAGGCCGACGGCAAACGTGTCGCCATCGATATCGAGTCCGTACATCCCGTACCCGACGTCGCCTGCTTCCACAACGCTCTCCAGACGCAGTTCGGTGCCGCTTCGGTTGTAGACAAAGACAAGCGGAGGGCTGGTCGCGTAGGGCCCGGCAGCGCCAACCGCAAGGTGGTCTTCACTAAAGGCGAGTGGCGCTCCCCACCAACCCGTGCGTTCCTCCTGGTCGACCAGCTCCCAGCCACCTTCCCCGCGGCCGTACAGGCGCACGATAGAGCGCTCGCCCTCGGCCGTTGCAACGTAGGCGGAAACGGCAAGGAGGTCGGGGGCAAGGGCGACGTCGATTGCGTTGCCGGGGCTCAGCGAAATACGTGTCGCGATCGACCAGCCGCGGTTGCTACGGTCGTAGATCAGCGCCTCATCCAGACACAGCGTTGCGAGGGTGGAGCCAGTGAGCGCAAGCTCGCCGAAGAACCGGCAGCCGCTTGGCGGGTCGAGCGCTTGATCGAAGATCCAGCCATCGTCGGTGACGCGGTACACGTGAATCCGCTGCTTGCTCGCCCAGCGGCCGTAGGCCACCGCCGCGAAGCGTTCGCCGACGACAACGTCCCCGCCGCCAAACCTTGAGTGCGCGTAGCCTCCGCTGCGGGGCAGGGTCGTCGCGCTTTGGGGCTCGGTGCGGAGCGAGCTGGCAAGCGCTTGCTCGCCATTGGTGTTGGGGGCCTCGCAACCGACGCAGCAGATGCAAAGTGCGACAAGCCACAGGCATGGCTGGGGGCACGCCATTGCACGAGGCGTGTACCACGGGCCGAGCCGGGCGTTGGAGTAGAAACGAAAGGGCCGCTAGTCTAGTTTGGGCCAAAAGCCCGGCGTACCCACCTAACGTCTCGAAATCGGGGAATGCATACGAAGGCCCTCTCGAGTGACGTGGGGCTGCTGCCGCGCCCGGCCTGCCGGCGCCTCAGCCGGTGTTGCGCAGGCCCTGGGCGACGCCGTTGAGACTCACGCCCAGCGCTTCGTCAATTTTCGGCCGCGACGGGTGGTCTTCCGGCAGCCGGCGCTTGTCTTCGAGCAACGTGACCTGCAGCAGCGACAGCGGGTCGAGGTACTGGTCGCGCAGCATCAACGCGGTGCGCAGGGGCGGCTGGTCGGCGAGCAGCGTGTCGCGTTCGCGAATGGCGCGCACGGCGTCGGTTGCCCGGCGGTACTCGGTTGCGAGCTCGTCGAACAGGGCGCGGTCGCCCTTGAGGCGCTCGACGTACAGGCTGGCGATGTCCAGGTCCGCCTTGGCGCACACCATTTCCACCTTGCCGAGCAGGTCGTCGAAGAACGGCCACGCGGTTGCCATGCGCTGCAGGGTTTTAAGACCGCCGCCGTCGATGGCGTTTTGCAGGGCGGTACCGACGCCGAGCCAGCCGGGGAGCATCAGGCGGCTCTGGGTCCAGCCAAAGACCCAGGGGATGGCGCGAATGCCGCGCATGGTGCCGGCGCCGCGCTCGCGGTAGGCCGGGCGCGAGCCGAAGTGCACCCGGGCCAGTTCGCGGACCGGCGTGCACTCGATGAACAGCTTGAACAGCCGGTCCTCCTCGTGAACCATGCGGCGAAACACCGGCAGGGCGTCGCCTGCGAGCTGGTCCATCATGTCGGCAAAGCGCTTTTCGTCGTCGGCCTCGATGTGCTGCCGCCAGTCGGAGAAGCTGGCCATCAGAACGCCGGCGAGGTCGACTTCGAGACTGCGCTCGGCGATGGGCGCCAGGCCGAACTTCTGCGAGATGATTTCGCCCTGCTCGGTGACCTTGATGGTGCCGGACAGGGTTCCCGGCGGCAGCGCCATGAGCGCCCGATAGACGGGCGAACCGCCGCCGCGGCCGACGGTGCCACCGCGGCCGTGAAACAGGCACAGCTCGACCTCGGCCGCGGCGCAGATCTCGGCCAGCTTGCTCTGGGCCCGGTACAGGGCCCACGACGCGGGCAAAAGGCCCGCGTCCTTGGCCGAGTCCGAGTAGCCGATCATGATTTCTTGCCGGTTGCCGCGGGCCGCGAGCTGGCGCCGGTACGCGGGGTCGGCGAGCAGCTCGCGCATGACGTCGGGCGCGTTTTCGAGGTCGGCGCGGGTTTCGAACAGGGGCACCACGTCGATGGACGACCGCGGCGACTCGGCGGCCAGGTCGACAAGGCCGGCGTCGCGGCCCAGTACCAGCACGCGCAGCAGGTCCTCGGTGGATGAGGCCATCGAGATGATGTACGTGGTTGCGGCCTCGTCCGAGATCTCGTCGCGTACCCGCCGCATAACGTCGTACACGTCCAGGGTTTTGCGCGTGCGTTCCTCCACGGGCAGGTGGGGGCCCGACAGCGGCCGCCGGCCCAGCAGTTCGCGGCGCAGGTCGCCGAGGTCGAGGGGCTCGATGCCAACGCATCTGGCGATGTCGGCCAGGGCATCGGTGTGAGCCTGGGCGTCTTCGCGCACGTCGAGGCGGTAGCCGTGAAAGCCATACATCTGAACTTCGCGAATGAGCGGCAGCAGCAGCTCCTTTTCCGCGGCGTCGGCGCGCGCGGCGCGCAGGGCGCGGCGCACGACCTCGAGGTCGTCCATGAACGCCTGCGGCGACCGGTAGCCACAGGCAAACGGCCCGTCCCAGGTGCGGCTGCGCGCCTCGAGCCGATCGCGGCAGGCCTGGAGCCGCGCTTTGATGTAGCTGAGCTTCATGCGCAGCGGCTCGTCGGCGTCGCGCCGGCTGTTGGTTTCCCAGATCTCGGGCAGGGCTTCGCGGTCGGCTTCGAGGGACTCGCGCAGCTCGGTCGGCGGCGCCGAGACCCGGCTCGAAAGCGACAGCCGCTCGGCGAGGGCATCGACCGACTCGTAGTACTTGCCGAGCACCGACCACGAGCTGCGCCGCGCCGCGGTCATGGTCAGGGGCGGCGTCACGAACGGGTTGCCGTCGCGGTCGCCGGCGACCCAGCTGCCGAACTGAATGGGCACGTGCGGCGCCGGCTCGCGGCCGAACGCCCGCGCGAACTCGTCGTCGAGCCGCTCGGTGACCCGGGCGCCGGCCTGAAACAGCCGGTCTTCCAGGTACCAGAGCACCGTGCCGACTTCGTCGAGGACCTTGAGCCGGTCGGCGCGAGTGGCGGCGGTCAGCCACAGCAACTCGACCTCGGCCGCGAGGGCTCGCTCGATGTCGGGGCGTTCGGCCTCGGTGGCCGTGGACCGCGCCAGCAGGCCGTCGGCAACCCGCGCCTGCAGCGTCAGCACCGTGCGCCGGGTCGCCTCGGTTGGGTGCGCGGTGAGTACGGGGCGAACGTTGAGCCGGCCGATGGCCTTTTCGATGTCGTCGGCGTCGAGGCCGCGCCCCTTGAGCTCCTGCAGCGCCCAGCTGATCGAGCCCGGCTGCAGCTGATCGTCGGGGAGTTGGTCGTGAGCGCGCCGGCGTCGAGCGCGGTGAACCTGCTCGGCGGTGTTGATGAGGGTGAAGAACAGGGTGAACGCCCTGGCGACCTTGGCGCGCAGCGGCACCGGGATGTCGGCGACCTGGTCGCGCAGCTGAGCCAGGTCCCGGGCCCCGTCTTCGCCGCGTCGGCGGGCGCGGGTCGCGGTGCGCAGCGACTCGACGGCGTTGAACGCCTCCTCGCCTTCCAGTCGGCGAATCACGTCGCCGAGCGCCGACGCGAGCCAGCGGACGTCGTCGTGAAGGGGCCGGTCTTCCGGCCGGTCTTCCGGCCGCTGTGCCGACGATTCGAGCGGGCGATTGGGGTCGAGGGCGGTCACAGCGCCTTTGTAACCAAGGAACCGCCGCCCGTCACGGCCTCTCGGCCGCCCGTTGCGATTCACAACGGGACGGCGATTCACCAAAGCGCCGACGCTGGCTCAGGCCGGCGCGCTCAGGCGCTTGCGGCCGCTTTCGCTTCTTTGGCGACTTCTTTGACGGTCTCGAGCACCTGGTCGACGTGGCCCTTGACCCGGACCTTGGGGAAGATCTTCTTGACCCGGCCGTCCGGGCCGATGACGACGGTGCTGCGGATGATGCCCATCGACTTTTTGCCGTACATGTTCTTCTCGCCCCAGGCGCCGTATTTCTCGATGACCTTGGCCTCGGGGTCGGACAGCAGGTCGAACTTGAGCCCCTGTTTGGTGGCGAACTTTTCGTGGGACTCGATGGAGTCTTTGCTCACACCCAGGATGACCGCGTTTTGTCGCTTGAACTTGGCCAGCGACGACTGGAAGTCGACCGCCTCGGTCGTGCAGCCCGGCGTGTTGTCGCGCGGGTAGAAGTAGAGCACCACGGTCTTGCCGGAGAGCTCGCTCAGCTTGACCTTGTCGCCGCTGCCGTTGGGCAAGGTGAACGCGGGGGCTTTGTTGCCAACCTTGATCATGGCGGCAGTATGGCAAACGCGCGCAGCTCGTCAAACCGGACGAGGGGGCTTGCTATAGTCTCGCCTTCGCTGCTGGGAAGGCCGACCGAGGAACCATGATCGAACCTGTCGAGAGCAACTACCTGGTGCCGTTCGACGGCAGCTTTCGCGTCGCCGACGCCGCCTGCCAGCCCGATGCGGCCGAGCGCGGCAAAAAGCACAACAAGAAGCTGCTCGAGGCCGCCAACAAGCGCATGCGGGCCCTGCAGCGGACCCTCTACGCCGACAACCGGCACTCGCTGCTGCTGGTCTTTCAGGCCATGGATGCCGCGGGCAAAGACAGCACGATTCGCGCCGTGATGAGCGGCATCAACCCGGCCGGGTGTCAGGTCTCGTCGTTCAAGGCGCCGTCTGACAACGAGCTCGATCACGACTTTCTGTGGCGCATCTATCGGTCGTTGCCCGAGCGCGGGCGCATCGGCATCTTCAACCGCAGCCACTACGAAGAAGCTCTGGTGGTGCGCGTGCACCCCGAGTATCTCGGCGGCCAGCGACTGCCGCACGTGCCCGACAACCTCGAGGAGCTGTGGGAGCAGCGGTTCGAGTCGATTCGCAACTTCGAACAGCACCTGGCGCGCAACGGCACCGTCATCGTCAAGTTCTGGCTCAACGTGTCGCGCCACGAACAGCGGTCGCGGTTTCTCGACCGCATCGACGAGCCCGAGTCGAACTGGAAGTTCTCGGCGGGCGACGTGCGCGAGCGCGGTTTCTGGGACCAGTACATGGCCGCCTACGAGTCGGCGCTCAACGCGACCTCGCGCCCGTGGGCTCCCTGGTACGCCATTCCCGCCGACAGCAAGCCGTACATGCGTCGCCGGGTGGCCGAGATCGTGTGCGAAACTCTCGAAAGCCTGGGGCTCGAGTTTCCTTCGGTCAGCGACGCTGACCGGGCCGAAATGCTCGAGCTGCGCGACCAGCTCGAGTCCGACTGACCGCGCGGTTGCGGGCCCGGGCCACGCCCCCGGCTACCGGGGGCGCAAAAAGCGCGGCAGCGCCACCGCGGCGACCAGGGCGCACACGAGAACGAGTCCGCCGTGGACGAACCCGACGTGCAGCTTGTCGGTGACCGAACAGTGCATGTGCAGCGCAAAGCCGCCCAGGGCGCCGCCGCCCGCCCCCAACGCCGCGGCTACGGACCGGGAGCGCACGGGCACCGCGCGCCGCAGCACGAGGGTGGCCAGGATGATGGGCACGGCGGAGGTCATCAGACCAAACCGCATGCACATGTCGGCAAAGTGGACGAACTCGTCGACCGAGCCGTGGGAGTGAATGCTGTGCTCGCTCGACCGCACGATGACCAGGCCGGCGACCGGAAAGAGGATGCCCGCCACGGCCGTGGCGACGGTGGCGTTGCGCCAGCGCGGCATGACTTCGCCGGCCCGGGGCACCAGGGCGAGCCAGAGCAGGGCGACGAAGCCGATGAGCCAGCTGGCCCCAAACCCGGCCACGTAGCCCATGGGCAGGCCGTCGATATCGCCCCGAAGACGGTACAGAAAGACCATCGAGCCGGCGTACAGCACCGAGATGGCGGCGATCATGATCGCCTCCCGCCGCGGGCAGCGAGTCGACACGCGTTCGACCTCGCTGAGCATGTCTTCGAGTTCCGCTGACATGCCCGGCGCCCCCGCGCCGTCCGGGCCCAGTGAGCGCAGCGATACGTCTAGGCGCTCTTCCGAGACCATGATTCGTCTCCTCCCATTGAGCTGATCTTCTTGCGCAGGGCGACGTAGGCGCGGTGGGCCCGCAGCTTCATGGCCCCGGGCGTCGTGCCGGCAATTTCCGCCGCCTCGGCGATGCTCTTGCCGTTGAGCTTGGTGAGCACCAGGGCCTCGCGCTGGTTGTCGGGCAGTGACTCCATGGCGGTCAAGACCTGCTGGGTGAGCTCGGCATCGTGACGAGGCTCCTCGACCTGGTCGGTTGCCTTGCCCGTAATGTGGGCGGAAATCTCCGGCACGTGGCCGTCGGCCGAGTCGCTCAGGCGCACTTTGGCGCGCTTGCGACGCCGCGTCTCGTCGATGAAGGTGCGGTGAGCGATGGAGTACATCCACGGCAGCGGAGCCGCCCCGCGCACGTACGCTCCTCTCGCCCGGTGGACCTTCATGAAGGTCTGCTGCAGCAGGTCATCGGCCAAGGCTCGGTCTCCCGCCATGCGCAGCAGATAGTTGAACAGGCGCGGGGCCACCAGCGCGTAGAGCTCGCGAAACGCAGCTCCGTCGCCGTCGCAGTAGCGCCCCATGAGCTCTACCTCTGCAGTGGCCATCCCAACGCATTTCTAATACGGCATACGCGCTTGCCGACAGGCCGGTTACGCTCTGTTTCGCAAGTCATTGAAATCTAGTTGCCGCTCGTTGGCCTGGCGGCGCACGTCACGGGCGCCGGGGCCGGGTAGACGAGGCGCGGGCGCCCCGGGTCGTACAGGCTCGCACTCTCGATCATACCGCCGCGCTGGCGCAGGCGGAGGGCCATTGCGTCGCGAATCATCAGGCCGTGGTCGAGCTCGATGCGGCTCGAGCGCCGGGTCTCGGGCGAAAACAGGCCGTCGCCGCCGGTGGCGAGGTAGTCGCTGGTCACGAGCTGGACCGTCGCGGATTCGTCGAGCTCCGTGCCGTCAACTTCGATGGATACGTCGATCCGCCCCCCTCGGCATCGCGCAAGGATCCTCGCACCGGCCACGGAAACAACATCGCGCTCGATGGTGAACGCGCGCTCGAGGTCGCGCTCGAGGTCGCCGACCCGCAGCCTCATCGTGGCGAAGACGTTGTCGAACGCCATGGCCTCGTACAGGCGGCCGTAGGTGATAAGGCCCGCGGGAAGGTCGGCGCGCAGGGCGCCGCCATTGTTGAGGGCCAGGTCGGCCTCGGGGTGGGCGGCCAGCATCAGGTCGACAATGAAGTTGCCCAGGGGCGACTCCTCGGTTTGCGCCCGGGCGATGGCGTCTTTGGCCACCACGCCCAGGGACTGCTCATTAATGGTGCGGGCGGCCTCGAGGTCAGCGGCGATCAGCTCGGCGATGTCGGCCGAGGGCTCGACCGTCGCCTCGTCGTAGGAGCCCGGCTCGCACCCGGCGTCGGAGTCCGGGCGCGTCTGGGTCGGGCACACGTCGCGGGGTGGATAGATCATGCGGTCGATGAGCTTGCCGTCGCGAAAGCGCAGGTCGACCCGAGAGAACGCCCGGCCGCGCGAGTAGGCCTCCACAATGGCGACGCCGTTGACCAGGTGGGCAATGCCGGAGTGGTCGTGGCCGGCGACGATGACGTCCACCAGACCGGGCGATAGGCGGCGGGCCGCGCGGAAGATCTCGCCGTTGGACTGGCACGACGAAAAGTCGTCGGGGCGGCCAAACTCGGTGCAGCGACCGCCGGCGTGGGCGAGGACGACGACGGCGGCGACCCCCCGGGACCGGAGTGCCCGGGCTTCTCGCTCGATGGCCGCCACGAGGTCACTGGTTTCGATTCCGGTGAACAGGTCGGCTCTGACAATTCGGTCGAGGGTCTCCGAGGCGACGCCGATGACTCCAATCGACAGGCCGGCCTTTTCGACGATTGTCGAGGGCGCGACGCCTTCCCAGTCCAGGGGCTTGCCGCTGCTCTTGGCGACCAGGTTGGCGGCCAACAACAAGAAGTTCGCCTGGCGAGCTCGCGCTTTGAGAGCGCCCTGGGGCTCGTCCAGGAGCCGATCGTCCGGTCCGACGGCACCGAAGTCGAAATCGTGATTGCCGATGGCGGCCGCGTCGTAGCCCATGGCGTTGAAGGCGCGGATGACGGCGGCGCCCTCGTTCAGGTTGGACTCCATGGTGCCCTGAAACATGTCGCCGGCCGAGACCAGCAGGACGGCGCCGCCGTCGGCCTTGCGCCGCTGGCGCACGATGTCGACGTACCCCGCGAGGGGGGGCAGACGGTCCATGGCGCCGTGCAGATCGTTGGTGCCCAGCATGGTCACCGTGACCTCGTCGGCGGGCTGCGGCGCCGGCGGGGTTTCGCTCTGGCGCTTGCAGCCGGCGATGGCGACGAGTGCCAAAACCGGTGCCCACGTCTGGTACGGCGGCTTCAAGGACTCGACTGTAGCGGGAATCGGTGCGCGGGGTGGGATCGACCTGCGGGGTTCGGCTCGGCCGCTTGGGCGCGGCCGCGCGAGTGGGCCACCCAGCGCACGAGGTCGTCGAGCCAGTCGCCGAGGGACGCCGCCGGAGGCACCGGGCGGGTCTGCCACAGCCGAATGTCGGCGTCGGCGCTCGCCGTGGCGATGGCGGCGCCGGTTGGATCGAAGGCGACGTCGAACACCGGAGCCGTGTGGCCGCGGAACACCCGGCTTTCGCCGGTGGCAAGGTCCCACAGGCGCGCCGTGTTGTCTTCGCTGGCGCTCGCGAGCTGCCGGTTCCCCGGCGAGAACGCCAGGGCCTTAATGTCGCCGGTGTGCCCCTCGAGCGGGCGGCAACGCCGTTCGGTGGCCGCGCACAGCCACAGCGCCCCCCGCTCGCCCCCCACCGCGACCCAGCGGCCGTCGTCGGTTGCGGCGACCACGGACGCGCCCACCAGGTTTCGCCCGACTACCTCCGACGAGCCGGAGGTGAGGTTCCAGCGCCGCAGCTGGTCGTCAGCAGCGACGGACACGATCGCCTCGCCCGCGCGTGCCACCGACGTGACCGCGCCGCCGTGACCGACGAGCTCTCGCGCCAGGTCACCGCTTTGGTTCCAGATGCGAATGGAGCCGTCGCGGCTCGCGGTGACGGCCCGGGTCCCGTCGGCCGTCACGGTCACGTCGGTTACGAAGTCTCGGTGGTCGGCCAGGACCACGGCCTCGCCGGTGTCGAGCCGCCAAAGGCGGGCGGTGTTGTCTTCGGCACCGGAGATGAGCCATTCGCCGGACGGCGCAAAGGCGAGCTCTTCGACGTCGGCGGTGTGCCCGCGAAGCGTCTTCGCCGTGCCGTCGGCAACGCGCCACAGCCGCACCGTGCGGTCGTCGCTCGACGATGCGAGCCACTGATCGTCGGGCGAAAACGCGACGCGAAACACGATGTCCTCGTGGCCGTTGAACACCCGGGCCTCACCGGTTTCCAGGTTCCACAGGCGCACGGTGCGGTCGTGCGCGCCGGATGCCAGGGTTTTGCCGTCGGACGAAAACGCGATGGTCTTGACCCCAACCGCGTGACCCGCGAGCCGGCGCGGCTCGGGGACCGCGTCGGGTTGCCACACGCGGACGCTGCCGTCCCACGACGCCGTCGCGACGCGGGACCCGTCGCGGGACGTCGCCACGGCCACGACCACGCCGTCGTGGCCGCGCAGCGCTTTGGGGTCGCCGCCTGCGAGGTCCCAAAGGCGCGCGGTCTTGTCCCAGCCGACCGAGACCAGCCGCCGGCCGTCGGGCAAAAAGGCCAGCTCGCGCACGCGCTCGTCGTGTTGGCCCAGCAGGCGCGGTGCGGCGCGCGGTTCGCTCAGTTCGTAAAGCCACACGCGGCCGCGCGCGTCGCCGGTCGCGAGGCGCGCACCGTCGGGCGACAGGGCGCCGCCGGCAAGCGGGACGCCGTCCTCGGTCGCCAGCACCCGGGCGGCGCCATTCTCGGGCCAGATCCGGGCGGTGCCGTCCCGGCTGGTGGACACGACCGTCGCGGCGCCGGGGGCGAAGGCAATCCACGTAACCGCATCGAGGTGACCGCGCAGCCACCGGGTCGTGTCGTCGGTGAGATTCCAAACCAGGATTGCGCCGTCGTGGCTCGCAGTCGCCAGGTGGCGACCGTCGTCGGAGAAGGCGAGCGCCCGCTCGCGGCCCGGCGCAGCTCGCTGCGTGCGCCGCTCGCCACTCGCCAGATCCCACACTGCCACCAGGCCGTCGGCGTCGAGGGCGGCGACCCGGTCTCCAGCCGGGGAAAATGCGACGGCGTGCATCTGCGGCGCGCCGGGGGCCGCCAGCGCGCGCTCTTTCGGAGGCGATGTCGCCAGGTCCCACAGGCGCACCGAGCCGTCATAGGCAGCGGCCGCGATGGCGCCGCCGTCGGGGGCAAACGCCAGGGCGGCGACCCGGCCCTCGAGGGCGGCCACCTCCACGTACTCGCGGTCGTTGAGGAGCCAAAGCTCTACCCGCCCGTCATCGCCGCCCGCCGCGACCGCGCGCCCGTCGGGCGACACCGCCACATCGCGCAGCGCGCCACCGTGGCCCTCCAGCACCCAGCGCGCGACGCCGCGGTCTTCGGCGTCGGCGGCCACCGAGGCGGCGCCCGGGATGGGGCGCCCGAGCTCGGCCAGCACCAGCGCGGCCTCGGTCGGGTCGTCGCGCAGCAGCGAGCGAGCCCGGGCCAGTCGCAGCTCGTCGCTTTGATGCTCGGCGCGGTCGCGCGCGATCTCGGCCGCTCGGCGCGCGAGTCGCGCCTGCTCGGCGCTTTGTTCCGCGGCGTCGCGCTCGGCCGAGATGCGATCGAAGGCCAGCACGCCGAAGGCGGCCAGCGCCACGGCGGCGACGGCGGCCACGGACACCGCCGCCTTTTGCCGGTGAACGAACCGGCGGATGAGCTCCCACGACGTGTAGCTGTGGGCGCCGACCAGCTTGCCGGTGACGAACTTGCGCAGCTCGTCGGCCATTTGCGCGGCGGTGCGGTACCGGTGCGACGGCCGTCGGGCCATCGCCTTGTCGATAATGGCGACCAGGTCCGACGGCGCCTCGGGCACCAGCTCCGCCAGCGACTGGGGCGGGCCGGCGACCACGCTGCCGAGCAGCTTCATGGCCGGCACGTCGGCGTAGGGCCGAACGCCCGCGAGCACGTGGTAGAGCAGGGCGCCCAGGGCGTAGACGTCGGCTCGCTCGTCGACGGTTTCGCCCCGGGCCTGCTCGGGCGGCATGTACGCGGGCGTGCCGACGACCGCGCCCGCGCTGGTGTCGTAGCCGGTGCCGGTAATGTGCGGTTCGCGGCCGCTGCGCGACGGTGCGTCGTCCCGGGAGTCGGCGTTGGCCGAGACGTCTTTGGCGAGTCCCCAATCGATCACCACGGTTTCGCCGAACGGGCCGAGCAGCACGTTGGCGGGTTTGAGGTCGCGGTGAATGATGCCTTCGGTGTGGGCGTAGGCGATGGCGTCGGCGACGTCGAGCACGTTGGACACCAGCCGCGCGCGTTCGGCGAAGGACTTGGCCGACTCGATGGCCGCGCGCAGGGAGCGACCGCGCACGTACTTCATGGCGAAGAACGGCTTGCCGTTTTGCCAGCGGCCACCCTCGTGAATGGGCACGATGTTGGGGTGCTGCAGGCGCGCGGTAATGAACACCTCGCGCGCGAAGCGCCGCTGGGCGTCTTCGTCGGCGTACAGCAGCTCCTTGACCGCGACGGCCCGGGCGAGCCGCCGATCGAACGCCTCAAAGATGCGGCCGAGGCCACCGCGCGCCACCTCACCGCCGACGTCGTAGTTCTTTCGCTCGACGCTCGACAGGAGGTCGAGTGGGTCCCTGGCCGCTCGGGCTGCCGGGTCTTCCGGGCGGTCGTCCGCGCGGTCTTCCGGGCGGTCGTCGGGGTTCTCGTCGGGCCGCTCGTCGCCGATGGTCACGTCAGATCGGCCCGGTCGGCCCGGTTTCTCCGGCCGGGTCGTCGCCGAGCCGGGCCGCGGAAAAGACCTCCGATTGCCGTCGTCACCTGCCATCGTCACTTGCCATCGGCGCTCGCCGTCGGGCGTCCTTGAAGGCTACTCCAAAATTCGGATCGGCGCCGAGGCCGCCTGGCCTCGTGGTAAGTCAGGGCCATGGCGACCGTGCACGTGATCGACCACCCGCTGGTGCAGCACAAGCTGACCCGCATGCGGCACAAGGAAACCAGCACCAACGCGTTTCGCGCGCTGCTCGCCGAGATCAGCATGCTGCTCGCCTACGAGGTGACGCGAGACCTGCCCACGGCCCTCGAAGACATCGAAACGCCGCTGGCGCCCATGAAGTCGCCGGTCATCGACGGCAAGAAGATCGTGCTGGTGTCGATCCTGCGGGCCGGCAACGGAATCCTCGACGGCATGCTGCGCATCATTCCTTCGGCTCGGGTCGGCCACATCGGACTGTACCGCGACCCGAAAACCCTGCATCCGGTGGAGTACTACTTCAAGGTGCCGCAGCAGATGGCCGATCGCGACGTCATCCTGTGCGACCCCATGCTGGCCACCGGCAACTCGGCGATTGCCGCGGTCGAGCGGGTCAAGAAAGCCGGACCGCGCTCGGTCAAGTTCGTGTGCTTGCTGGCCGCCCCGGAAGGCGTCGACGTGTTCCATCGCGCCCACCCCGACGTCGATATCTACACGCCGGCCATCGACGAGCGGCTCAACGACAAGGGGTACATCGTGCCGGGGCTGGGCGACGCGGGCGATCGCCTCTACGGCACGGCGTAGTCCCGCGGGGCGACTGCGGGCCCTGGGAGCGGGCGTGCGGACCTTTGTGAGCAGCCCGGGGCCGGCGGCGAAACTCGGGTCGCGATAGCCGGGGCAAGACGCTGAAAGCGCGTTTCGTTTCGGCGTGGCTCGACGCTTGCTTACTCTCGCACCATGGCTCTGATTCGGTCGCCCCGGGTTGCTCGCGCCCGCGCCGCGTCGGCGGTTTGCGTGACCTGGTTCGTCGCCGCGGTGGTTGCGACGAGCGGCTGCGAACTCGACGACCTGGAAGACTCGGCTGCGCTCGAGGCCGGAGTCGGGAACGAACCGGGCGAGGCCAACTCGTTCGCCAACCGCGACGCCCGACTCTTCTGGGACAGCTTCGAAACCGGCGGGTGGAACGCGCAGCTCGACAAAGGGCGCACGGGTGGGTCGATCGATGTCGGCCCCGTGTGGTGGCAAAGCCAGATGCAGTCCCAGGACTCGGGCGCGGTGCTCCACGATCCCGGGCGCGCGCGCCACGGCGAGCACTACATGCGTTTCAAGTGGTATCGCAGCCGCTACCGGGCCGCCGGCATCTCCGAGAACACTAGCAAGAAGGCGCACCTGTGGGCCCCGCGCGAGCGCTACACGACCGCGGCGCGCTGGTATCGCTTCAGCCTTTGGTTCGACGAGTTTGGCGGCCCCGACTCGTTTCCCGAAATCGTGGCCCAGTGGCACGGCGTGCCCGACGCCGGAAACGCGTCGTCGCCGCCCGAGCAGCGCGAGACGTTTCGAGTGCCGCCGCTGTCGGTCACCCACGAGGGCGGTCGCCTGGTGGTCAAGGGGTACTTTGCGCCCGAGCGGTGGAACTGCGTGCGCCGCGCCGATGACGGTATCGATGACTTCTGCCGCGTCGAGTCGAGCTTTGCGCCGTTTGCCATCGGTCCGGCGCGCAACCAGGTCCACAACGGCTACTACCGCTGGATCGACTTCGTGTTTCGGGTGCAGTTCGACTGCTGCGGCGGGGCCGGGCGGCTCGAAATCTGGCGGCACGACGTCGGCGACGGCGGCGGGTACGCAAAGGTGGCCGACGTGACCGACATCTCCCTGGGCTTCAACGACGCCTTTGCGCCGTTTTTCGGCGTTGGCATCTATAAGTTCCAGGGCGACTCCGATCACTACAAGCGCGAGGTCTTCGTCGACAACGTCAAGATCGGCAACGAGCGGGCGGTTTTCGCCGACATGAAGTAGGCCGCCTGGCCCATTCGCCGTTGCCGAATCGCGCCGATGAATGGGCCTCGCTGGGCGAGCGGGCCGGACCGGGCTTGGGCCGGGGCGCAGGGCGCAAGTACAATCAATCTGCTAGAGTGCGCGCTTCGCGGCGGTGCCGCAACAACGGTTCGTTTTGAGTATCGACATTCACGAGCCCGGTGAAGTCATCGGGCAGAAATATCGACTGGTCGAAGTCGCGGGCCGCGGGGGGATGGCCACGGTGTGGCGGGCGCAGCTCGACGGCGCCCGCGGATTTTGCCGACCCGTGGCGGTGAAACAGATGCATCCGCATCTGGCCGAGCAGCCGGCGTACGTCGATATGTTCGTGGAGGAGGCGCGGGTCGGCGCCGACCTCAAGAGCCCGAACATCGCCTCCATCTACGATTTCGTCGAACAGGATGGCAACTTCTACCTGGTGATGGAATGGGTCGAGGGCGTGGACCTCGGCGCGTACATTCACTACGTCAACGCGTCGGGCAGCAAGACACCGTGGGAGCTTGCGGTGGCGGTGGGCATTGGCGTAACCCGCGCCCTGATTGCCGCCCACGAGCGCGTTCTCGAGGACGGCGAGGCCGCGCCGGTCGTTCACCGCGACATCTCGCCCCACAACGTCCTTCTGACCGGCGGCGGCATGGTCAAGCTCATCGACTTCGGCCTGTCCCTGGCGACCGATCGCCGGTCGGAGCTGACCGAGCCCGGGGTGGTCAAAGGCAAGATGTCGTATCTGTCGCCGGAGATCGTGGCGGGCGGCCGGCCGAGCGCTTTCTCGGACCAGTTCGCCTGCGGCTCCGTGCTGTGGGAAACCCTGGTCGGTCAAAAGCTGTTCGACGGCGCGACCGACTTCGACATCTACACCAAGCTGCGCGAGGGCCAGGTGCGCCCGCTGCGCCCGCTGCGGCCCGACGTGCCGAAGTCGCTGGTCTCCGTCGTCCAGCGCGCGCTGTCGCCGCACGAACGGGCCCGCTTTCCCTCGGTGCGGGAAATGGCGCGCCACCTGTCGGCCGTGCTCAAGGCCGCGGGCGCTCGGCGCGACCTGCACGCCTTGATGGGGTCGGCGGTGGCCGAAACGCGAGCCAACCTCGACATGGGCAGTCGGGTCGGCGAAGCGTCGGCCATTACGCCGGTGGCCGACGTGACCGCCGGGGCCGAGGTGGTCGTCGATGCCAGCGCCGCCGAGGGGCCGCCCAAAGAGCGCACCTGGGGCCTGCGCCACGTGCTGCCGTTTTTTCGCGGTCGCAAGTAAGGCCGGCTCCAAAGCCGGCGTGCTGTGTAATCTCGGGCAGTTCGAGCCGCCCGGCCCGGCGCCAGGGCGCGCGGTTTGAGCTACAGTGTTCGGCCTGATGAACGCCCGCGACGCGCAGGAAGTACTGGCAGGAGCATCGCTCGTGCCCGTGGCTCAGGGATCGATACGCGAGCTCAAGCGGCTGGTCGAGCAGCTGCTCGACCACGACGTGCCCGTGACGCTCGGCGCCCCCGAGGGCGGCTGTGCCTCGGGGAGCTGCTCGCCCAAGGCCCTGTTGCTTGCCCGGGAAGAAGACGTCCGCCGGGTTGCCGAAGTCATGCAGCGCGACTGGATGTCGCTGGTCGAAGCCGACGGCGCGGCGCCGGGCGTGTTCGGCGTCGAAGCCGGCGAAGGCGAGCACCCGCCTTGCCCGGCCTGCGGCACCGCCGCGCCCCTCGTCGAAGGCGCCTGTAGCGACTGCGGCCTGCAGCTCGGTTGATGTCGGATCCCTCGGTCGTTCGCATCTACGCCACCACCCAGGAGCCCGACCACGACTCGCCCTGGCAGGCGAGCTCGCCGTCGAGCAGCACCGGGTCGGGCGTCATCATTGGGCCCCGGCGCGTGCTCACCGGCGCCCACGTCGTCGCCGACGCGACCTTCTTGCAGGTGCAGAAGGTCTCGGACCCCAACAAGTTCATCGCCCGGGTGGTGCGCGTCGCCCACGATTGCGACCTGGCCCTGCTGGAGGTCGAGGACCCGGCGTTCTCCGACGACGTAGACGTTGCCGAGATCGGCGAGCTGCCATCGCTGCGCGATCGGGTCTCGGTGGTTGGCTACCCCATCGGCGGCGAGGAGATTTCGGTCACCGAGGGCGTGGTGTCGCGCATTGAGGTCCAGCGCTACAGCCATTCTCAGCGCTATCTGCTGGCGGCCACCGTGGACGCGGCCATCAACCAGGGCAACAGCGGCGGACCGGCGTTTCTCGACGGCAAGGTGGCGGGCATCGCGTTCCAAACCCTGGACGATGCCGAGAACATCGGCGAGATCGTGCCGGCGCCGGTGGTGCGGACGTTCCTGCGCGGCATTGATGCCGGCCGGGCGCCGGAGGTTCCCGGACTGGGCGTGATTACTCAGAATCTCGAGAACCCCACCCTGCGCGCGCGCCTGGGAATGCCGGCCGGCCGTTCCGGCGTGCTGGTGTCGCGGGTCGAGTTCGGCGGCGCCTGCTGGGGGGCCATCGAGGCCGGCGACGCCCTGCTCAGCATCAACGGCATGCCCATTGCTAACAACGGGACCATCCAGTACCGAGGTCAATACCGAACGCGATTTAGCGCGGAGCTCGCCGAGCACTTTGTTGGCGATCGCATCGAGCTCGAGATTTTGCGGTCCGGCGCGTTGGAAAAAGTAACGGTCGAGCTGGCGCCGCAGGTCTATCTGGTGCCGCGCAGTCAGTACGATCGGCAGCCGAGCTACTTCGTCTACGCGGGGCTGGTCTTTCAGCCGCTTACTCGCGATTTTCTGTCCACCTGGGACGAGTGGTGGAACAAGGCCCCCAAGGAGTTCTTGCACCATTACTACGTGGGCGTGCGAACGCCCGAGCGCCGAGAAGTCGTGGTGCTTTCGCAAGTGCTGGCCGACGAAATCAACGTTGGCTACGAGGACCTCTACAACGAGTCGATCGTGTCGGTCAACGGCGTGAAGCCCGGCGACATGCGCGAGTTCGTTGACCTTCTGTCAGCGGCCCGCGGGCGCGTCGAGCTGCGAACCTCCGCCGACGGTGTGATCGTGCTCGACGCCGACGAGGTAGCCGGAGCCAACCAGCGCATCCTCGAGCGCTACCACATTCAGCACGACCGTTCCCCGGAGTTGCGGGCATGAGCTTTGTTTCCGAAGACGACCTCTACCTTTTCAACGAAGGCACCAACTGCCGCATCTATCGCAGCTTTGGCGCCCACCCGGTCGAAGGCGGCATTCACTTCGCGGTTTGGGCGCCCAACGCGCGGCGCGTGAACGTGGTCGGCGACTTCAACGGCTGGAACGAGGGCGCTCACGAGCTGTACCAGCAGGGCCAGTCGGGCGTTTGGACCGGGCTCATCGAGCCGGCCCACGTGGGCAACTGCTACAAGTACGCGATTGAGTCGCACGTGGGCGGCTACCGGGTGCAGAAGGCCGACCCGGTGGGATTTCTCCACGAGACGCCGCCCAAGACCGCATCGGTGATTACCGACCTCACGTACGGCTGGGAAGACCAGGAGTGGATGGCCGGCCGCGGCGCGCGCATGGCTCTCGATGCGCCCGTCTCGGTGTACGAGCTCCATCTCGGTTCCTGGCGTCCCGGCGCCGAGTACCGGCGGTCGGCGGACGAGCTCGCCGAGTACTGCGAGCGCATGGGGTTTACCCACGTGGAGCTCATGCCGGTCATGGAGCACCCGTTCTACGGCTCGTGGGGCTACCAGGTCACCGGCTACTTCGCGCCGACGCGCCGCTACGGCGAGCCGACCGATTTCAAGTACCTGGTCGACCGGCTGCATCGCGCCGGCGTGGGCGTAATCCTCGACTGGGTGCCCGCGCACTTTCCCACCGACGAGCACGGTCTGGGGTTCTTCGACGGCACGCATCTGTACGAGCACGCCGATCCGCGCAAGGGCTTTCACCCGGACTGGACCACGTACGTCTACAACTACGGCCGGCCCGAGGTGCAGTCGTTTCTGCTGTCGAGCGCGCTGTTCTGGCTCGACGAGTACCACATCGACGCTCTGCGAGTGGATGGCGTTGCGTCCATGCTCTACCTCGACTACTCGCGTGAAGACGGCGAGTGGGAGCCCAACGAAGACGGCGGCAACGACGACCGCGAGGCTATCGCCTTTTTGCGGCGCTTTAACGAAACCGTGTATCGCGAATATCCCGACGTGCAGACCGTGGCCGAGGAGTCGACCGCGTGGCCGGGCGTGTCGCGACCCACGAGCATGGGGGGCCTCGGCTTTGGCTACAAGTGGGACCTGGGCTGGATGCACGACTCCCTGCAGTACTTCGAGCGCGAGCCCGTTCACCGGGCGCACCACCAAAACGAGCTCACGTTTCGCGCCATCTACGCGTTCACCGAGAACTACATGCTGCCGCTGTCCCACGACGAGGTCGTGCACGGCAAAGGCTCGTTGCTTCGCAAGATGTCGGGCGACGACTGGCAAAAGTTCGCCAACCTGCGGCTTCTGTACTCGTACATGTACGGACTGCCCGGCAAGAAGCTCCTGTTCATGGGCTGCGAGCTCGCGTTGTGGCACGAGTGGAACCACGACTACCCCGTCGATTGGTCCCAGGAGCGCGAGCCCTGGCACGCCGGGGTGCAGTCGCTGGTGGCCGAGCTCAATCGCGTGTACCGGGCCGAGCCGGCGCTGCATCGCCTCGACACCGATGGAGCCGGCTTCGAGTGGGTCGACGCGGCGGACTCGGCGCAGAGCATCATGTCGTGGCTGCGCCACGGCGGCAGCGGGACGGCCTCGGTGCTCGTCGCCGGCAACTTCACGCCGGTGCCGCGCCACGACTACCGCATCGGCGTGCCGTCGCCGGGCCACTGGGTCCCCGTGCTCAACAGTGACGAGAGCCGCTTTGGCGGCTCGGGGGTGGGCTTGATGGACCCGGTGCATGCCGTTGAAGTTCCTGCGCACGGACGCAAGTACTCAGTTTCCTTGTCACTCCCGCCCCTTGGCTGCGTCATGCTGCGGGCGCCCCGGTAGCGGCCGCCGGCCGGCAAAAGGGGTTTAGGAACCCCGCGACCGACCGATTCAGCGGGGCATGGGAAAGGCCCAGCGAGTAGACGAGCGCTATCAGATCGAGCTTTCTGTCGATCTGGTGGTGGGCAAACGTCGCATCACCCTCGCCACCGAGGACGTGAGCTTTTCCGGCATGTTCCTGCGCACCGATGCGCCGCCGCCGCTGCGCGGCCTTGTGCGCCTGGATGTGCCGCTCGCCGACCAGTCTCGGACCCTGCAGCTGCACGCCATGGTCGTGCATGTGCTCAAGCCCGACAACGCCTGGGGTCGAACGCCCGGCATCGGCCTGCGCTTTTACGGCATCGATCGCGGCGATCGCGAGGCGTGGATCAACTTCGTCAACCGGTTCAAGCCCGCTTGCTCGCCGACGGTTGCCAACGGGCTGGCCGCCAACACGAATCTGGCCCCGGCGGCCGCGCCGGAACCGGCACCGGTTCGCCGCGAGCACCAGCGCTACGCAGCGGTGCTCGAGGTGCGGGTGTCGAACGTCCAGGAGCTCGAAACCTTCTACACCCGCGACGTGTCGCGGGGAGGGAGCTTTTTGTACACCGACCTCAACGTCGCCGAAGGCCAGGAGCTGTTCCTCGAGATCGTTCACCCCGAAACGCAGGAACTCTTCGGCGTCAAAAGCCGCATTGTGCGGCGCGTGGTCGAGCGTGGAACCCAGGGCATCGGGGTCGAGTTCGTGGACCTCGACGAGGCCAAGCGGGATGAGTTCTGGAGCTTCGTCCACTCGGCGCTGCCGCTCGAAGACGATGACGTGCTCATTATCGAGGACACGGAACTGTGGGCGGACCTGTCGCCGGAGACGGTCCGCGCGGCCGCGGCGATGGGGGCCGCGTTCCATCGACCGGGAGAGCTCTGACCCGGAGCGGGGCACGGGATGTCGTCGATTCCGCATATGGGTGGAACGACCCGGCCAATCGCGGTCTTCGAGGGGCCCGCGGGCGACCAGCGCGTCGAGCGGTCGGGGCTCGTTGGCGATGATCGCGAGCAGGGCCGGGGCGACCGGCGTCGGCCGCCGGCAGCCGGCCGGGTCCATCGCGCCTACGGCCGCGCGCGCCAATCCGACGGCCGGCGCCGCGAGGCGGTGACGGTCGGCCAACTCATGAGTGAGAGCGTCGTGGCGCTGCCGCCCGACGGCGTCGCCGCCGAGGCCGCGGCGGCAATCCGCCAGCGCGGGATTCACCACGTGCCCGTGGTCGATCGCGACGGTCGCCCCATCGGCATGGTGTCCGATCGCGATCTGCTGCGGTTGCCCGAGCCAGGCGGCAAGGTCCCGGTGGCGACCATCATGAGCCGCGATCTGGCGGTGGCCCGCCGGGAAGACGACGTACGCGACGTGGCGAGGCAAATGCTCGACCGCACCGTGAGCTCGGTTATCGTGGTCGACGCCCGGGGCGCACTGGTCGGCATTCTCACCAGTCGCGATATCCTGCGCGCCGTCGCCAACGGCGCGCCGATCGAGCTCTGGGCGTAGGAATCCGGGGCGAACTCACCCCGCTACGGCCGGACCGCGGCTACCTGGCGGCGGCTGTTGCGGGCCCGGCGAGCTCGGTCTCGATGGCGGCAGCGACGTCGGCGGCGCTCGGTCGGTCGGCGGGGCTCATGCTAAGGCATCGCTCGATGGCATCGCGAATCGCGTCGGGAACGTCGGCGCGGTAGTCGGCCAGCTCGTCGGCGGCCGGGATGGGCAGCTCGTGCATGATAGCGCTGGCGACCGGCGGCTCGAACGGACGCACCTTGGCGATCAGCTCGAAGGCGAGGACTCCCAGGGCGAACACGTCGGACGCGGCCGACGCGTGTTGCGCGCCCCGGGCGAGCTCCGGCGCCATGTACGCGGGCGTTCCGAGCACCATGCCGGCCTGGGTCAGGTTGTCTCCCGTGGTCGTGCCGCGCTTGCCTTTGCCGGCGGGTTTGCTGGCGCCGCTTCGCGGTGGCGCGAGGGCGAGGCCCGGAGACAGCGACGCGCCGGTCATCGTCGCGAGGTTCGGATCGGTGGCGGCGTGGGCGGCCGCCAGATCGGAGATCGATGGCCGCCGCGCAACGCCCGGATCGGACATGGTGTCGGACAGTCCAGAGATGCCAAAGTCGGTGATCTTGACCCGCGGCGCCGCGCCGCCCTCGCCGGGCGCGGCGAGCACGTTGGCCGGTTTGAGATCGCGGTGCACCACGCCGTGGGCGTGGATCGACGCCAGGCCCCGGGCGACCTGCGCCAGCACGGGTAAGGCCCAGTCCAAATCGCCGTAGCGCTGCGCGTTTTCCTTGAGGGACTCGCCCTCTACCAGCTCCATCACGATGAACATGAAGCCCGCCTCTGCGATGTCGACGTCGTAGATGTTGACGATGTGTTCGGCGTGAATCCCAGAAGCCAGCTGCGCCTCTCGGGCGAACCGGGCGAGAAAGCGAGCGTCGTGGTTGTGAGTCAGGGCTTTGAGGGCCAGGGTTTTGTCGTCGGCCACGCGCTTGCACCGATAGACGGAACCCATGGCTCCGGCACCGAGGTCACCGAGGATTCGATAGCGGGCGTTGACGGTGTCGCCCGGCTGCAGGGCGCGCGTTTCTCCCTGGGCGACGGCGAGTCGGCCGAGTGCGTCGCCGAGCTGCTTGGACCGCTCGGCCACCTGGCGCTTGAGCTCGACGTTGAGCGTTTCGATTTCGACGCGCTGCTGTTCCGCGAACTCGAGGTTGCGCTGCAGGTCGGCGTTGAGCTGCGCTGTCTGTTTTTGGTTGCGAACCACGTCGAGACTCAGCGCCACGAACTGCAGCAGCGCGTAGGCGGACAGTCCGCCCGTGCCGATGCGCAGGCCGTTGAGGGGTTCGCCCAGGCCGATCCACGGAGCCCCGTCGACCGAAGCGGTAAGGATCAGCACGACCGTTCCTACCAGGTTGGGCCACAGCGTCGGCGGTCGCGGCGTTCGGCGCAGCAGCGTGAGCAGGCGCCGGAGCTCGAACAGAAACACGACGGTAAGCAGTGCAACCGTGAGACCACCCAGCACCGATGGCGCTCGAAAGGGGTCGTTGACCGCGGCGCACACGAGCAGAAAGGCAGCGAAGATTCCGGTCCACGTGCGCTTGTGAGAGGGCAGCCCGAACGACGTGCTGATGGCGACGATGAGAATGCTGCACAGCACCAGGCACGACACGAAGGTCAAGAACTCGGCCCGCGGCGACAGGTCGCGCATGATGCCGAGGACGAAGGCCGGATAGCTCACGGCCAGGAGCGAGCGGGCGGCGTTGGCGACGTTTACCGGGTGCGATCGGTCCATGAGGGCGAGGCCCAGGTAGGTGCAGCCCATGGTGAGCAGCATGCCCATGGCCAGCCAGCCCACGGTGCGGTTGATGCGCCGCACCGTAAGCGTTGTGGCGTCGCCCAGGGGCGCGTCGCTGAGCCGCGGCACCGTGTCGAACCAGGCCGAGTTGGCGAGCCGGTGTTGCACCACAAGCGTCAGGTCGAGGGTGGGCCCGGACGTGGCGTCGGCGGGAATGAGGAATACGTGGTGCCCGGCCGACCGGGCTGCCGCCGCTTCGACGCTCGCGGGTCGCGCTTCGGCGCCATCGACCGCCAGTCGGGTCGAGCCGAGAAAGTAGGGAATCGAAAGGCTGAGGGGCCGTCGGCGCAGCGACTCCGGAAGCGCGACCGTCGTCGCGAGCCGGTAGCTTGTGGGCCGAGGGGCCAGTCGATCGTCAAAGCGCGCCGGCAGCTCGATGCGCTCGGGCGAGCCGCCGGGGGCCTCCAAAGAAAGGTCCCAGCTCTCGATCAGGAGGGTCGTCTCGTCGGACCCGCAGCCAGCGAGCAGACCCGCGACGAGGACCCCCAGAACCCCGCAGCTTCGCAACAACCCTACGAAAGTAGCACGCCGCCATTGGCGAGCGCGGGTGGGACTCTGGCGACAACGTCGCACCCGCGACGCCACCGCCGAGTCGCTGTGCTCGGCTCTAGCGGACCCCCTGTCCGCGAACCGAGCTGGCGGAAGATGAGCGCATGGCCCCTCCGTACCCCGTCCCCACTTCGACTTTGTCCTCGGGGCCAAGCGCTCGAAGCTTCATCCCCCAGACCTTCGACTATGGACCACGCACGGTCTCTTGAATGTACGGTTCGCTACCAAAAATACAGATTTTGATCGGAAATCTCCGCCGCACCGAGCCCCCATGCAAATCCGGACCTGCCTGCCTGCCGGCCGCCGCGATCAGGTGCCGGGCTAGCGGCGGCGCTTGCGCGACGCTTCGGCGATGACCTTGGCCAGGCGCTTGCCCTCTTTGCGCTTGGCCGCCCGAGCCATCACGTCCTGCTTGGCCTGATGCGCTTTTTGCTCGGCGCGCAGCTTGCGATAGCTGTCCAGGCGCTCGGGCGAAAGCTCGCCGCTGGCGATGGCCGCGGCCACCGCGCAACCGGGCTCGCCTTGATGGGAGCAATCTCGAAAGCGGCACTGCCGGGCCAGTTCCTCGATGTCGCGGAACGCATCGCCGAGATCGTCGCCGCCCCACAGCGCGAACTCGCGCATGCCCGGCGTATCGATGAGCCAGGCGCCGGTGGGCAGCTCGACCAGTTCGCGATGGGTCGTGGTGTGCCGTCCCCGGTCGTCGGAGTCGCGGGCGGCGCCGACTTTCTGGCGATCGCGGCCGGTGAGCCAGTTGACGATGGTGGATTTGCCCACCCCCGACGAACCCACCAGCGCCGCCGTGGTGCCCGTCTCGAGGTACGCGCCAAGGCCCTCGGCCAGGCTGGTCTTTTCCGTCGCGCTCACCGCGACGGCATCCACGCCTGGGGCTGTCGTGGCGAGCTGGTCGAAGTAGCTCGCCGGATCATCGCCGCGGTCGCGACACAGGTCGAGCTTGTTGATCGCGATGACCGGTCGAGCACCGCTGTCGGCAACGGCGCTCAGATACCGCTCGATCCGCCGCGGGTTGAAGTCTTTGTTGAAGGCGGTCACGATGAAGACCACGTCGATGTTGGCGGCGATTACCTGGGCCTGGGTCCGTCGGCCCGCCGCCTGTCGCGCGATGCGCGTCTTGCGCGCGAACAGTTCGCGAATGGTTGCCAGCCCGCCGCCCTCGGGGCGGGCAATGGCCACCCAGTCGCCGACCGCCGGCCTGCCCATGGGGCGGCGCGCCTCGCGTTTGAGTCGGCCCGAGAGCTCGGCAGCGACCTCGCCGGACGCGGTGACCAGCTGGTACTGGTCCTGGTACTCGACGGCGACCCGCGCGGGCTCTAGGCCCTCGGGGAGCGCCTCCGCCGCGGAGGCGAAGAACTCGGAAAAGCCGAGCGATTGCAGCGAACGAGATTCCACCGTAGCCGAACTCCCTCGAATGCGTAGAACCGGCAAACCGAGGGCGCCGGGACGTTTGCAGACGGGCCTGGCCCGGTCAAGATTGGCCTCAACATCGTGAACGAATCGACCCGTAACCTTGTGTTTCTGCTCGTCGCCGCCGCGGCCCTGGTGGTCGCCGGCGTCACCCTGCCGCTGGGCACGTATGCCCTCGAGCTGGTCGACTTCATTCGCGGCGCCGGCTGGCTCGGCGTGGCGGTCTTCGTGGGCGCGTACGTCGTGGCCACCGTGCTGCTGTTGCCCGGCTCGGTACTCACCCTGGCGGCGGGCTTCGTATACGGCGTTGGCCAGGGCGTCGCCGTGGTGTGGGTCGCGAGCGTGCTGGGCGCGACGGCCGCCTTCATCACCGGTCGCTTCTTTGCCCGGGGCTGGGTCGAGTCGAAGTTCGACCGGGGGCGAAAGTTCAAGGCGGTCGATCGCGCGGTGGGACAAAACGGTTTCAAGATCGTTTTCCTGCTTCGACTGTCGCCCGTGTTTCCGTTCGCGCTCCTCAACTACATGCTCGGCCTCACCGGCGTGAAGCTGCGAGACTTCGTGTTGGCCAGCGCCACGGGTATGCTGCCCGGCACGCTCCTGTACGTGTACTTCGGGTCCACCGTGCAAACCGCCGCCAAGCTCACGTCGAGCTCGACGACGTCGTCGGGGCCGTGGGGCCAGGTGTTTTTCTGGGGCGGGTTGGTCGCGACCGCGATCGTGACGGTGGTCGTGACCCGCGTGGCTCGGCGCGCTCTCGCCGACGAGCTTGCCGACGCGGCGCCCGACTCCGGCGATTCGTAACTGGCCAGGTAGTGCGATGTCGCGCGTTGTGTGCGGCTTCGATATCGCCCTCGTCTTCCACGGCGGGTTTTTGCTTTGGCGCTCGCTCCCCGGGCGGCGCGCCGTATCATGAAGTGGGGAGTGGGGCGGTCCGCCCCGCGGGACGATGGGGCAGTCCGATCCAGCCGACGTCACGCAGACCGCAAGCGTCGGCGCTGACAACAAGACCACGGCCACTCGTGCGCTCGACGGTGCGCCGACCGGCACCCTCGACGCCGGCGCCAGGTTTGGGCGTTACACCATTCTCGAACTCGCCGGCCAAGGCGGCATGGGCGCCGTGTATTCGGCCTACGACGCGGTTCTCGACCGACGGGTTGCGCTCAAGCTGCTCGCGTCGGCCGTGGGGGAGGAACCTCGCCGCCGACTCTTGCGCGAGGCGCAGGCAATCGCGCGCCTGAGCCATCCGAACATCGTCACGGTCTACGACGCCGGTATGATCGGGACCGAGGTTTTCATCGCCATGGAGTACCTCACTGGCGCCAACTTGCGCTCCTGGTCCCGAGACCCGGAGGCGGGGCGCGGCTGGCGCGATGTCGTCGAGCGCTTCATCGAAGCCGGGCGGGGCCTCGACGCGGCCCACGCCGCCGGCATCATTCACCGGGACTTCAAGCCGTCGAACGTTCTCATCGACGAGCACGGGCGCGCCCGAGTGCTCGACTTCGGCATCGCGACCGCCGACCCCGAGCCCACCGAGGCGCCGCCGGGCGGGGCCATGTTGCAGTCGAACGACGGCTACCTCACCGAGAGCACCGACGGTTGGTCGGAGCAAACGCCGACCGGCAGTGACGTCGACTCGCTGACCCGGACCGGTGCGGTCATCGGCACGCCGGTGTACATGACGCTCGACCGTTTGCGTGGCCACACTGCGAGCCGACGCGACGATGTCTACGCGTTCTTCGTGTCGCTGTACGAATGCCTGGCCGGACAAAAACCGTACCGGGCGAGCACCCTCAAGAAGCTGCGCGGCAAGCTGCGGGCCGGTCGGCCGCCCGAGATCGCCGACACGTCGATACCGCGGTGGCTCCGGTCGCTGGTGCGCGAGGGGCTGGCGTCCAACGGTGACGGCGGCTTCGATTCCATGGCACCGGTCCTCGCGGAGCTAACGCGCCGGTCGAATCCCTGGCGAAGACGCCGAAGCATCGCCGCCGCCGCGGCCCTGGGGATGCTCGCGCTGGGGGCCGGGGGCGCGTTCGTGTTGGGGGAGCCCAATGCCGCCGGGCCCGCTCCTTGTTCCGATGCCGAGGCTCGAGTTGCCACGGTCTGGAGCCCCGAGCGGGGCACGCGCGTTGCCGCTCAGTTTGCCGGCACCGGCCTTTCCTACGCCGCCGAAACCGCCGCGCGGGTGGCCGACACCCTGGATGCCTACCGCGACCAGTGGGCGCAGTCCCACACCGCCGTGTGCCTCGCGAGCCAAAGAGGCCTGCAGTCGCCAACCCTGTTGGACCTGCGCATGCACTGTCTCGACCGGGCCCGCTCACGCCTCGACGCGACGGCTCGCGTCCTGGAAGAGGCCAGCGCCGAGACGGTCGCTCGTTCACCGCGTCTGGCGGCGGCACTGCCGCGGGTCGCCGACTGCGAAAGCCTCACCGAGCGAGGTCGCCCGCTGCCTCAGTCGCCGGTCGTGCGCGAGCGCATTCGCGCGGTCGAGTCGCGCATCAACCGCGCCGACGCTCTGCGCCTTGCCGCCCGGTACGGCGAGGCCGTGCGTGAGGCGGAGCTCGCCGCGCGCGAAGCCGAGGGCCTCGATTATCCGGCGGTGCTCGCTCAGTCTCTCGACGCTCTCGGCCGTACGCAAGACCGGCTCGCCGAGCACACCAGGGCCAACGAGACCCTGTCGCGCGGCTACTTCACGGCGATCGAGGCGGGGGAAGACGAGCTTGCGGCGGAGATCGCGGCCAAGCTCATCGGCAATCAGGCAGGGGCCCTCGGCGACTTCGACGCCGCCCTGGTGTGGGCGCGTCACGGACTGAGTGTGGCCCGGCGCAGCGAGTCACCGGTGGCGCGGGCGGTGGTTACGTATGCGCTCGGCACCGTGCACCTGCGTCGGGGCGACCTCGACACCGCCGCCGCCGAGCTCGGCCGAGCGCGCGAGTTGCTCGAGCAATCCGTGGGCGACGCGCACAGCATCACGTCGCGCGTGTACAACAACCTCGGCGTGATCGAGACCTTTCGCGGTCGCCACGACGAGTCGGCCGCCTACTACCAGCGGGCGTACGACATCTGGGAGCGGCGCGGCGGCGCCAATCATCCGGAGACGATTTCGATTCTCAACAACCTCGCCCTGCCATTGGCGAATCAGGGCCGGTTCGCGGAGGCCAAGGTTCTCTACGAGCGGTCGATCGACCAGCTCGGTCGGGCGCTCGGCACCGAGCATCCCGACCTCATCGACCCGCTCACCAACCTGGGGCTCGTGCACGCGCGCCTCGGCGACCACGAGCTTGCGGCCGGACCCATTCGCCGGGCCATCGCGATTCGCACGGCGGTGTCGGGTGCCGACCATTTGGAGATCGCCCAGCTGCGGTCGTACCTTGCCGAGGTGCTGCACGACGCGGGCAGCCTGATCGCCGCACAGAAGGAGGTCGAAGCGGCGATTGCGCAGCTCACCGAGATCGAGGGGCCGTCGAGCGCGCTGTTGGTCGAGCCGCTGCACCGCGCGGCCCTGGTTGCGCGAGGGCTCGAGCAGACGGCGCGGGCGCGGGCGCTCGCCGGTCGTGCCCTGGGCCTGGCGGAGCGCGCCGACGCCGCGGATCCGGACGTTGTGAGGGCCCTGCGCGCCCTGCACGCCGGGCTCGGTCCGGGCAGCGCGCCGGCGTCGCCGTGACCCCGACGTCGCCGTGACCCCGGCGGTCGTCGGAGGGGCGGCGGGCAAAATGTGCACGGCGAAGGCAATTCGTTCGAAACTGGACGAGCTGACCGTCGTAGTACCGGAGAGATGAACGAGACCGAGCAACGCAAAACCGGCCGCTGCGGGGGCCTTTGATGGGCAAGACGATTTTCGTTCTGTCCGGCGGCGGCAGCCAGGGCTCCATCCAGGTCGGCATGCTCAAGGCTCTGTACGAGCGCGGCATCGTGCCCGACGAGATCATCGGCACGTCGGTCGGCGCCGTCAACGGCGCGTTCGTGGCCAGCCGGCCACAAACGGTCCAGACGATTCAGGAGCTCGAGACGCTGTGGCGCGGCCTGCGCCGGCGCGACGTGTTCCCGCTGTCGCCCGCCCGCGGGTTGATGGGGCTGGTCGGCGCCGACTCGGGATTCGTGCCGGCCCACGCATTGCGCAAGCTGGTTGCGGACAACGCCCGCATGAAGCGGCTCGAAGACGGCTACGTGCCGCTGCACGTGATCGCCACCGAGATCCTCACCGGCCTCGAAGTGTGCCTGTCGAAAGGCGAGCTCGTGCCGGCGGTGCTGGCCAGCGCGGCCATCCCGGCGGTGTTTCCGCCGGTCGAGATCGACGGGGTGGCGCTGGTCGACGGCGGCGTGTCCAACAACGCGCCCATCTCGCACTGCACCACCCTCGGCGCGGACACGATCTACGTGCTGCCCAGCGGCAACGCGTGCGCTCTGTCGCAGCCCCCGCGCACGCCGCTGGGCGTGGGCCTGCACGCCATGACGCTGCTGGTCATGCAGCGGCTGTTTCTCGACGTCGAGCAGTACACGGGCTCGGCCGAGCTCATCGTGTTGCCGCCGCCGTGCCCGCTGTCGGTGTCGCCCATCGACTTTTCGAAGACCGATGAGCTAATTCGCCGGGGCTATGACGACTCTCGCCAGTACCTCGACAAGCTCGAGATCGGCGAAGCCGAAGCACCGCTGCGCATGGCCCACCACCGCCACTGATTGCGGCGCCGGGGCACTCGCAGTTCACCGTTTCGTCAGTTTTTCATCTGTAGTCTTTTGCGACGCTTTCGACCTCTCATGTCGGTTTTTCTAGCGCAAGTGACTTGCGAATTTCAGCGTAGAGCTGTTAATCCGGCCGCGAAATGCGAAAAAACCGCGGCCCGATTCGTCGGCGTGCTCTGCGCCGTTTCAGGTTCACCAGCCGGGCCCTCGGCTGCGCGGCCCTAAGCCTGTGCGTGTGGACGGGCACGGCGACTGCCCAGGACGCGGATCCCGCGCCGGCGGAACCACCGGCCGCGCCGGCACCCGCGACCGACGCCGCGCCCGCAGCCGACGCCGCGCCCGCAGCCGACGCCGAGCCCGCGCCGGCGCCCGACTCCGCAGCCGAGGCCGAGCCGGCGGCTGAGCCCGCACCGGCACCGGCGGCCGCGCCGGCACCGGCGGCCGAGCCCGCACCGGCACCGGCGGCCGAGCCCGCACCCGCACCGGCGGCGGAGCCGGCACCGGCGACCGAGCCCGCGACGCCGACGCCGACGCCGAACGAGCCCGCGGCCGCGCCCTCTGACTCCGACGACGTGCCGGCCGCGAGCGACCGGTCGGTCGATCTGCCGGGGCTCGAGACCATCGTGGTCGTCGGCCGCGCACCCACGGGGGCCGGGGCCGTGAGCCGGGGGCTTCTCGCCGGTTCGCGAGACGTGACCACGCGCGTCGAGCTCGAAGACGAGCACCCCACCGACACCTACGAGCTGTTTAGCAAGACGCCGGGCGTGGCACTGTCGCGCTACGGCCAGGGCATCATCAACACCGACGTCGCCATTCGCGGCTTTGCCGGTGACGGCGTCAGCCCCCACGCGAAGCTGCTCATCGACGGCATTCCGTCCCATCTTCACAATGGCTACGGCGAGCTGGATCAGCTCTCGCCCCTTGGCATTGGCAGCATCGACGTCTTCAAGGGCACGAGCGACGCGCGCCAGGGCCGCTACAACACGGCCGGCAACTACTACGTGAGTTCCCGCACCGATGAGGCCACCGAGTTTCAGGCGGCCTACGGCAGCTTCGACACGGTCGAGGTGCAGGGCTACACGGGCGAGCGTTTCGGCCGCGTGGTGCAGAACGTTTTCGCCGGCTACCGCCAGACCGACGGCTTTCGCGAGCGCAGCGACATTCAGAAGTACACGGCCTCGGGCCGCTGGGCCGTGGACGTAACCGACGGCGGGACGGTCGCCCTGATCGCGCGAGCCGCCGGCTACGAAGGCGACTCGCCGGGTTACCTGACCGCCGAGCAGGCGCGAGAGAACCGTCGCACGTCGGCTTCGTTCGCCAACCAGGACGGCGGCGAAAAGAACAATCAGCACCTCAGCCTGCATTACGACCAGTGGCTGGCCGACGGCACCGTCAGCATCAGTACCAAAGCCTACGTGCAGGCGTTCGAGCGCCAGCGCTGGGTGCGCTTTAGCGAAGAAGGCTCTCTGACCGAGCGCTTCGACGACCAGGAGCAGCTGGGCCTGATCGCCACGGCGTCGTGGCTGCCGACCGCGACCTGGAACATCACCGCGGGCTTCGACGTCCAGCACGAAGACGTCATCGAGCAGCGCTTTGGCACCGTTGGCCAGACCCGCATTCGCGACGAGAGCAACGTCGGACGGGACTTTGACTACGACCTGCAGACCTACGGCGGCTTCGTAAGCGCCGAGAACTCCCTGTTCGACCGGGTTCGCTGGGGCGTCGGTCTGCGAGCCGACGCGTTTGGCGGCGACTTTGCCTCGACGGACGCCGAGGGCAACACCATGTCGGCCGACGTGGTGGACTTCGGCCTCATCTTGCAGCCCAAGGCCAACCTCGCCGTCGATGTCGTCGAGGGCCTGGTCGCGTTTGCCAACTACGGGCGGTCGTTTCAGAGCGTGTTCGGCTCCACCCTGTACGCGGTTCCCGGCGCGGTTCGCAGCACCGAAGTGTCGGTCAACGATGGCTGGGAGGCCGGCGCGCGATACGTGACCGACTTCGGTCTCGACGTACGCCTTTCCTACTGGCAGCAGCTCGCCAGCAACGAGTTCGTTTCGGTCGACGGCGTCGACCAGAACGTGGGCGAGACCGACCGCATGGGCTTCGAGACCGCGCTGCGCTGGACGCCCATCGAGCCGCTGCTCGTCTGGGGCAACTTCAGCTGGGTGCGCACCGAAATCGTCAACGCCGGCGACGCCGGGGCCGACACGGTGGGCAACCGCCTGCGCAGCATTCCCGACTTCACGACCTCGTTCGGCGCCCGCTACGATCTGCCGATGAACTTCTTCGTCGCCGCGCACTTTGACGGGCAGGGCAGCTACTACGTCAACGAAATGAACCTGGGCGGCAAGTTCGGCGACTACCTGTTGGCCAACGCACAGGCCGGCTGGGCAAACCAGAACCACCGGGTTCAGCTCCAGGGCAACAACCTGTTCGACTCGTTTTACGAGTACGTGTTCGACTTCTCGGCAGACGGCACGGCGACGATTCACGCGCCCGGCAATGGCATCAACGTCAACCTGTCCTACACTCGGCTCTTCTAGCCGGCCTTGAGACCGGCGGTTCACGAGGTAGGCAATGAGCGAGGCCGTAGTCGAGGTTAAGGGCCTTCGGGTAGAGCGATCGGACAAGACGATTCTGCGCGACCTGTCGTTCGAAGTTCGCAAAGACGAGATCTTTGCCCTCCTCGGCGGCAACGGCGCGGGAAAGTCGACGATGCTGCTCACGCTGCTGGGCTTTTTGCCCCCGTCGGCGGGGAGCGCGACGGTCCGCGGGTACGACGTCGTTCGACAAACGCGTGAGGTCCGCCGGTTGATTGCGTACCTGCCGGAAACGGCGGCCCTGTATCCGCATCTGTCGGCGCGAGACAACCTCACCTATCTGCTGTCGCTGGCCGAGTCTCGTCCGGGGCCGGCAGACCTCGAGGACGCCCTGGACCGGGTTGGTCTCGCTTCCGCCGCGCGGGGCGCCCGCCTCGACACCTACTCAAAGGGCATGCGCCAAAAGGTCGCTATCGCCCTGGCGTTGCTGCGCGACACGCCGCTGCTCTTGCTCGACGAGCCGACATCCGGACTCGACCCGCGGGCCGTGGACGAGTTCCACGCGTTGATGCGCGAGCTCGCCGACTCGGGGCGTACGGTCTTCATGGTTACCCACGACGTGTTCGGTGCCTGCGAGATCGCGGACCGCGTCGGAGTTCTCCGGGAGGGAGGCTTGGCCACCACGCTGACCAAACCGGAGGGAGGTCCCATTCAGGCCGCGACGGTGCGGTCGGTGTTCGCGGACCAAGCGGCAAGCGCATGAGCAACGTGTTGCGAATCGCCGCGGACCAGTGGCGACACTGGGTTGCGTCGCGGCTCGCCTGGGTCAGCTCGGCGGTCTTCGTCGTGTTGCTGGTGGTCGTCGCCAGCCTGACGGCGTTTCGCATGGTCGAAGAACGACGGGTTCGGCTCGCGAACCAGACTGACGCCGAGACTCGGTTCGAGTCGCAGCCCAATCGCCACCCGCACCGGATGGTGCACTACGGCCACTACGTGTTTCGCGCGCCGGCGCCTCTGTCCGTGATCGATCCCGGCATCGACGCGGTCACCGGCAGAGCCATGTTTCTCGAGGGCCACCGGGTGAACTCGGCGACCTTCGCCGAAGCGCAGGCGAGCGCCAACGCGGGCGGCCGAACGGGTCCACCGACGACCGCGATCATGTACCAGCTGCTGCTGCCGCTGCTGCTCATCGGCCTGGGGCACGGGGTCGTCCTTCGGGAGCGCGAAACCAAGACCCTGGCGACCCTCTTGGGCCAGGGAGTGTCGCAGGCAACGCTGGTCGCCGGTAAGGCGGCGGCGCTCGCAAGTCTGGTCGCTCTGTTTTCCGTGCCCCTCGTGTTTGCCGCCGTGCTCGCGGTGTCGCTCGGCGAGTCCTGGGTCGCGGCCTGGGCCCTGGTTTCGACGTATGTGGTCTACCTCGTGCTGTGGGCCGCCGCGGTGCTCGCCGCCTCCGTTTGGGTGCGCGAGCGTCGCCACGCTTTGGTGCTCTTGTTGGGGGCGTGGGTGGCGGTGACGGTGGTCGTTCCCCGGGCGGGGGTCGCGGTGGCAACGGCGCGGCTGCCGGCCGCGGGGCAGATTGAGCGCACCCTCGACGCGCGCGAAGAGATCAAGGCCGCGGGCGACGGGCACAAGCCGGACGACCCGGCGTTCGCGCGGCTGCGCAGCGAGCTCTTCGAGCAACACGGGGTCGACAAGGTCGAGGACCTCCCGATCAACCTTCGGGGCGTGGTGGCCGAGAGGTCCGAGGGCGCGCTGTCGGCGATTCTGCAACGCTACGCCGACGCTCGAATGGCCCGCGAGGCCGAGCAGGAGGCGGCGATTGCGGCCCTGGGTTGGCTGTCGCCGACGGTGGCCGCAGGCACCGCGTCGCGCGCGCTCAGCGGAACCGACCTGGCGACGTATCATCGCTTTCTTCGCGAGGCCGAGGCGCTTCGGCTGGGCTTCGTGCAGGGGCTCAACCGGCTTCACGCCACCGGGATGGCCTACGCCGACGACGTCCAGCGCAGTCGCGACGCCGACGCCGAGCGCCGAACCCGCGTCGATGCGAGCAACTGGGCGGCCTTGCTCGACGACTTTCGCTTTCGGCTCGACCGCCCGGCCGTGCGCGCTCGAGCGGCGCTGTCGTCGTGGCTGATGTTGCTCACCTGGTGCGCGGCGCTGATTTCTCTGGTGGTCCTCGGCGCGCGAAGGCTCACCCCGTGATGGCGTTCAACAACGAGCTGTGGTTTTTCTGGCGAGACCGCGCCGCGGTCCTGTGGTGCGCTGTCGCCTTGCTGGCGAGCGCGGCGGCGGTTGGCGTGGGCGTGCAGGAAGTGCGGTCCCAGCGGGCCGAAATCGATCGGCTCGAGGCAACCGACGCGGTCGCTCGCCAGGAGGCGCTGCAAGGACAGAGCGACTGGGGGGGCGCCGCCTACTACGCCTTTCATCTCACCTACGATCCGCCGTCGGCGTTTGCCTTCGCGGCCATGGGACAGCGCGACGTGGCGCCCTGGAAGCACCGCATTCGCATGCTGGCCCTCGAAGGGCAGATCTACGAATCCGACGTGGCTCCGCCGACGCCGTCGCTTATCGGGCGGCTGGACTTTGCCTTTGTCGCCTCGGTGTTGGCGCCGCTGCTCGTGATTTTGCTCCTGCACGACCTGCGCACGCGGGAACGCACGAGCGGACGCTTCGAGGTGCTGGCGGTGACCGTGGCAAACCCCGGTCGCCTCTGGCTGCGCCGGGGGGCCTTGCGCATCGGCGCGCTGCTTTCGTGCCTGCTCGTTCCCCTGGCTATCGGCGCCCTGTGGGAAGGCGGTTCGCCCGCGACCCTGGCGTTGGCGGGGGGCGCGGTAGCCGCGCACCTTGCGTTTTGGTGGTGGCTCACCGATGCCGTCGATCGTCGGGCGCGATCCAGTGAGGTCGCCCTCATGACCTTGACCGGGCTCTGGCTGCTGTTTGCCGTGCTCGTGCCGCCGGCGGTACAGGCCGTGGTCGACCGGGCCGTTCCGGTGCCGCGGGGCGCCGAGATCTTGCTCGCGCAGCGCGAGACCGTCAACGGCGCCTGGGATCTGCCCAAGGCCGCCACCATGGACCGGTTCGTCGAGAGCCACCCCGAGTGGCGCGACCACGCCCTGATCGAGCGACCGTTCGAGTGGAAGTGGTACTTCGCCTTTCAGCAGGTGGGGGATGAAAGCGTCGCGGAGCTGTCCCGCGCGTATCGCGCCGGGCGGGCCCGCCGCGACGAACTGGCGGGGCGGCTTGCGTGGCTGTCTCCGCCCGCGTTGCTCGAGCGCTCGCTGCAGTCGCTCGCTCAGACCGACGCCTCGGCGGCGCTCGCCTACGAAACCTCGGTGAGGGAGTTCCACGCGGCGCTGCGCGCTTACTACTATCCCAGAATCTTTCGGGAGCGCCCCTTCGACGGCGGGTCTTCGGTGCCTCAGTTCGCGCCGCCCGCGGCGCCGCCCTAGGGCAGCGGTGGGCCGCGCGGGCTCGGCGCGCTGCGGAGTACCCACGAAACCCTTGCGCCGGAACACGCCAGCGGATTCAATGCCCGTCATGCCTGCGAAACGCTCCAAGCTTAGCCCTGCTCAGCGCGCCAAGCGCGAGGCCAAGCGCGCTCGGCGCGCTGCTGCGCCGCGGCCGTCGTCGGCGCCGATCGAGTCGCTGCCTGAGACGCTCGAGCGGCTCGGGGCGGCGCCGTCGTGCGACCTCGAGGAAGCCGCGGAGCGGCGCGCCGGAAAGTCGGGGCCGGCGACCGGTGGCTGCTGCTCGAACTGCTGAGCGTTTAGTGGCCGGGCCTCAGGTGTGAGTCGAGCCAGTCGTCGAGCTGGTCGCGCACCTCGGACTGACGTTCGATGAGCGTGTGCGAGCCCGCCGACGGCACGACCAGTCGAAACGGACGTCCCAGGCGCGCAAGGTGTTTCGCCATCGTTATCGAGTCGGCGGCAGGCACGCGGCGATCGTCGGCGCCGTGCAGAAGCAAGATCGGCGTGGCGGCGGCCAGCTTCTCGGGCCACCGCGCGGCCGAAAGCGCGCCCAGCGCCGCGTCCGGGTCGGCCTCGTAGCCGTCGACGACGCCCGGGTAGACGTGCTCGTGAAACTCTGCGCGACGCTTGGAGTCGACGAGGTCGCTGGAGGCCCCGATGAGGACCGCGGCGTCGATCTTGTCGGTCGCGGCCAGGACGCGATAGCCGAGGGAGCCGCCCCGAGAAAATCCCCAGAGCCCGATGCGGTCGGTGTCGGCACCGTCGATTTGCGCGGCGACGTCGAGCAACCTCAGCATGTCGCTGCGGTCGCCGGCGCCGAGGTTGGGCGTCCCTTCGCTGCCGCCCTCGCCGCGCAGCGCCGACGCGAGCACGACGTAGCCTCGCTCCGCCAGGCGGTGCATCTCCAGGATATCGAAGAACGTGATCTTGCCCCACCGGGCGACTCCGCCGTGAGCGAACAGAACGACGGGGCACGGCCGCTCGCAGTGCCTGGGCGCGACGACAATGCCCTCAATGGCCAGGCCGTCGCTTCGGTAGGTCAGGCGGTGCGACTGCACGGTTGTGCCGCTTCGGTAGCGGTTGAAGGTACGTTCGCCCACGAGCTTCTTCATGGCCGGGCTGCGCCATGCCTTCATCTCGCTCTTGTCCATGAAGGCAAGCCACTCGTCGTAGGTGGCGAACGGGAACTCGTAGCCCGACAGAGAAACGATCGGGTCGCGCTCGCGCACGATGACCGGGCTTTGCGGCGGCCGCGCAGATTCGCTCGTAGCCGCCGGAGCGGGCCGCGCTACTGCTGACACCGGGCGCAGCCGACGGGTAAACCAGCGCAGGTTTCGCTCGAGCACGTCGGCCTCTTCGCGCGGCGTGCGCGGCCCGTGCCCGCGGGCATACGGCGCGAACTCGACCTCGGCTCCCGGCCTGGCGATCGCCTTTACGAATCGCTGGGCCTGGTCCAGCGGGACCTTCGTGTCGTACAGGCCGTGCTGGACAAGGACCGGACACGAGACGCGGTTGGCGTGGGTCACCGGCGACCGGTCGCGGTACAGGGCCGCCGATTCCCCGGTGCCGTCTCCCAGCCAGTCGTCGAGCATGCCGCCGAGGGTTGTCGAGTCGGTCCAGGCTCGGAGGTCGGTCATGCCGGCGCCGATGGACGCGGCGGCAAAGCGGTTGGACTGGGTGATGGCGGCCGCGGACAGGTAGCCGCCGTAGCTCCAACCCATGACGCCGACCCGTTCTGGATCGGCGAGGCCACGTTCGACCATGGCGTCGACGCCGGCGTTCACGTCGCGCACGTCTTGCCCGCCCCACTCTCCGTGCAGAGCGTGGCGAAAGGCTCGTCCGTAACCGGCCGAGCCGCGGTAGTTCGGCTGCAAGATCGCAAAGCCCGCGCTGGCCATGGCCGCGAGAGGGTAGGCGGTCATGAAGGTTCCGCCGACAAAGCTGTCGGCGGTGGGAAACGGGGGGCCGCCGTGCAGCCGCACGAGAAGCGGGTACCGGGTGTCTTTGCGAAAGCCCACGGGATAGGTGAGCAGACCTTCGATCTCGGCCCCGTCGCTGGACGTCCACCGCACCGCTTCGGTTCGCCCCAGCGGCGCGTCGAACGCGGGTTGGAGCGAGGTGACGGTGCGCCCGTCGAGGTCGGGCAGGGCGCCGACGAACACCTCGGCGGGCTCGTTCCAGCGCTCGGCGACGAACGCGACGCGATCGCCGACCCGGTGGGGCTCGCGCACCGAGAGGTCGTCGCGGCCGAGATACCGCGCGGGACTACCGTCGACGGGGACCTCGAGCAGGCGCTGCGTCATGCCCTGGTACTCCAGAGCCAACAGAGCCCGGTCGCCGGGGGCCCAGTCGACGAGGTCTACGTTGCGGTCCGGGGTGGCGGCGAGGGTCGAGACGGCTTTGCTGTCGAGATCGAAGACTCGCAGTTCGGCGTCGCGCATCCACGTCGCCGGGCCCGGGCTGGCGACGAACGCGATGCGGCGCCCCGATGCGTCGAACTGCGGCAACCAGGTGGCTCCCGGACCCGTTGGCAGCCGGGTCAGCGACTTGTCGGACAAGGTCGCCAGCGCCAGGTACTTGTTGCGCCAGTCCAGCTGCGCGTCCGGCTGGTACACCACCGCGATGCGGTCGCTCGTGGGCGCCCAGTCGAAGGAGCGCGCGGTCGCGTCCGCGTCCCATCCTGTGACGGTCCCGTCGGTCACCGAGACCACCCGCAGTCGCCACAAGGGCTCGCCGCCATCGGGCTTTTCCAGGATCGTGTACGCCACCCACGCGCCGTCCGGCGACGGGGCGTACCAGCCGACCCGGGCGTCGGCCGGTGTGACCGGGCGCTTGTCGCCGGTGGCCACCTGCACCGCGAACACCCGCTCCAGGCCGGCTTCGTCGGTGCTTCGGGCAAAGACCACCGTGTCGTCGGCCCCCCATCGAGCGTCGGTGCAGTCCGAACAACCCGGCAGCACGGCGCCGTCGCCCGGTTGGTCGACGCTGCCGAGGCGGAGCTCTGAGGCCCACTTGTCCGAGTCGAAGTCGGCGATGGCGACCTGAAAGAGAACGCGCTTGCCCGAGGGCGACAGCTGCGGGGTCGAAACGCGCCGCACCTTCATGTGCATGTCGACCGTCCAGGCGACGCCCGGGACAGACGCGCCCGCCTGCGGACCGCGCGGCGCTTTGGCGACCGATGAGCTCGTCCGCGGCGGAGCGGGCGCGCATGCGACGAAAACGACCGCGCCAAAGGCCGACGCGAAGGCGAGGGGCGCGCCGCAGCGCAGCTTCTGCGCGATTCGCGGCACCGAGGCAGTGCGCGCGGTCGCGTTCCGACAACTGGACGAATGATCAAACATCGGAAACATGCTCCGTTAATACAAATTGCTTGCAGCAGAATATCAGGTTTGATAACCGCGCTTCATGACGTCCATGCGACTGGCGGGAGTGTTCCTTGCGGTGGTCCTGGCCCTGGCACCGGCCTGCGGCGATGATGATTCCGACGGAGGCAGCGGCCCGGGTGCCGATACGACGGACTCCGGCGGCACCGATGATACCGGCGGCACCGACGACACGGGCACCGGCGAGACGGACACGGGCACCGACACCGGCGAGCCGGACGACACGCCGCCGGCGCTGTCGCCGTGCGAGCTGGCAATGAACGGCCAGTTCGAGTTCGAGACCCTCGACCTCGAGGTCGGCTTCGTTCAGTCGATCAACGACTCGGGCGAGCTGGCCGTGGTCGGCGCCGGCACCGGCAGCAACGCGACCGCCGTGCTCAACGAGGACCTCTCGGTCGCGCGCACCTTGATCGAAGCGTCGGCTGACAACCCCGAGGGAACCACCACCGCTCGCGGCATTGGCAACAACGGCGCCGTCGTTGGCTACTACTCGCCCAACTTTGGCGCCTTCACGACCGTCTTCGGATTCGTTTGGGCGGCCGACGCCAACGCGCCGGAGACGATCGACTTCTTTGCCGCCAACGAGATCGACACCTCTGAGTGGGGTTACGTCGACCAGGGGGTCACGTCGGTCAACGACGAGGGCACGGTCGTCGGCTACTACTGGATCGAGGTCGAAGAAGGTTCGAGCGGCTACCGGGCCTTTATTCAAGAGCCCGGCGGCTCGCCCGAGCCCCTGGATTTGCCCGGGGACGGGTTCGTGTTCCCCTGGGACATCAACAACGACGGGGTCATCGCGGGGCGGGCCCGTCGCGCCCTCGGCGAGCAAACCATCAACTACGGCTACGTTCGCCAGCCGGACGGCGACCTGCGCCTGTTTCGCGCGTTCGACGCCACGACCACATCGGCGTCGGCCATCAACGACGAGGGCGTAGTCGCCGGGTACTACCAGGACCCGGCGACCGACGACCTGCCGTTTCCCGAGCGAATCCGCATCGGCTTTCTCGCTCAGGGCGACGAGGTCGTTCGACTTCAGGTGCCGGGATCGATCGCAACCCAGCCGTCCGACATGAACAACGACTGCGTGGTGGTCGGCTCCTATACCGATGACGTCGGCGACTCGTTCTCCTTCCGCGCGACCCCCAGTGACTCCGCATCGCTTCGCTAGGATGTTCATGTCCCGGCTCACGATGAACAAGGCCCTCGGTTACGGGCTGGCTTTGCTCCTCTTCGCCGGCTGCGGCGACGACGGAGGCGACCCCGCTGGCGACGACCCGCCGGGCGACGACGGCCCGACGACGGCGGGCGAACCTCCGCCAGGCACCGAACCCGACCCGTCGGACGACCCGCCAGACGACCCCACGGACGACGAACCCGCCGGGGTCGGTCGGCGAGCCATCGGCAACGTGTTCATCGCCGTGCGCGACGCACAGGGCGACCACGCCCTCCTGGTCTTCGAGCCCAAGCGCGGCAACGTCATCGAGCGCTACCCCATCGCAGGCCCCGCGGTTTTGCGCGGCACCAGGACCGGTCGCTACGCGGCGGCCGCCATCGAGGGCGAGGGGGTTCGGTTCTTCTCGACCGGCTACTACCAGATCGATCACGGCGATCACCTGCACACCAACCGGTCTCCGGTGCGCGAGCTCGGTGTCCGCTTCGACGGGGTCGCCACTAGCGACGTGCTTCAGTTTCGCGACCAGCTGACGGTGGCGATCTCGAGCTCGGAGGCCCGCTGGCTCGACACGGATACCCTCTACAGCGAAAACGCTGACCGGTCCACGGCTTTGCCCGTCGGCGGCGGGGCCGGTCCCGGCGCGGTGCCCCTGCACGACCGGATGATTCGCGCCTTTCCCGCGGACCGCCTGACGGTTGTGTCGGCGACCAACCCCGACACGCCGGAACACGATGTGGCCTGCGAGGGTGACCGGACTGCGCTGGTTCTCGACGAGGTTGCCTGGATCGGCTGCGGAGACGCGCTGTACGAAGTCTCGGTGTCCGATGGCGTCTCCGACGTGACGGTGGTCCGCGACGACATGGGCGAGGTCGAGCGCTGGCTCGGGTTCGAGGATCTGCCGTGGGTCGTCGCCGTGCGCGGCGGCAGTGAGCCCCTCGCTGCGTTCGACCGGGGAGCCGGGCAGTGGGACGAGCTCGCTCTGCCGGACGGCGTCGCTCTCGTGGACGTGACCCTGGACCTGGACGACGGCGAGCACCTGCTCGGCGTGTTCGATGACGGCACGCTGCGCACCCTGGCGCTGGTCGACGGGACCTGGTCGGAGCCGTTTGCCATTGCCGGGGTCGGCGCGCCGTTCACCGGCAACCTCGCGTGGGCCAGCTCAGGCCTCGTCTACGTTTCCGACCCGGAGAACCAGCGCCTGATTGCCCTCGACTGGTCCGAGGGTGGTCAGTCGGTCGAGGAGATCATTGCAATGCCGCTCGCCGACGAGCCTACGGCCCTGCTGCACACCGGCATCATGTACTGCGCACCGGGCTGCCCCGGCTCCGTGATCGTCATGCACTGAATGCCGGCCTTCGCCCGGAGGCGAGCCTCGGCCCGAGACTTCGGAAAAGGGCGCTAACTCCACGAGATCCTGAAAATCTGCTTCCTCCCCGTTTGGGTAGAACCGCGCCCGGATGAGGTGGTGGGGCGCCAAACGAGCCCGCTCCGCGAGACGCGCTTGCGAGAATCTCGTCGCTCGCTATAACCGGCGATGATGAACAAGAAAACGCTAGCGCTCGTTGCCGAGCTCGAGGAAACGCGGCGACGCTTTACGACGCAGCGTCCGTCGAAAGAAGAGGCCGAGGCCGCGGTCCGCACTCTGCTTCGCTGGGCCGGCGACGACCCCGAGCGCGAGGGCCTGGTGGGAACCCCTGACCGGGTGGTGCGGGCCTACGAGGAGTTCTTCGCCGGGTACACCGAGGACCCGGTCGAAATTCTCAGCCGCACCTTCGAAGAGACCGAAGGGTACGACGAGGTTGTGCTGCTGCAGGGGATTCGAATCGAGAGCCACTGCGAGCACCACATGGTGCCCATCATTGGCGAGGCTCACGTCGCGTACCTGCCCGCTCGGCGCGTGGTTGGGATTAGCAAGCTCGCTCGCGTGGTCGAGGCGTACGCCAAGCGTTTTCAGATCCAGGAAAAGCTCACGTCGCAAATCGCGAACACCATCGACTCGGTGCTCGAGCCGCGGGGCGTGGCGGTGGTCATCGAGGCCGCTCACCAGTGCATGACGACCCGGGGCATTCACAAGCCCGGGGTCAAGATGACGACGTCGAGCCTGCTAGGCGAGTTTCGCGACAATCCCGAAACTCGACGCGAGTTCTTTGCGCTCGTGCGCCGGTAGCGGACTGCCGTTCGCGGTGACCTAGGGCGAGTCGGAGCCGGCGTCGGCCGGCGGCACCGCGTCGGCGTTGGGCTTTTCGTCTGCGGTCGGCACCGCGTTGGGCTTTTCGTCCGCGGTCGGCACCGCGTCGGCGTTGGGCTGTTCGCCCGCGGTTGGCTCGGCGTCCGGGCTCGGTTCGATCGCCGCAGTGTCGGTTTCGCCCTCGGCCGGCAACGGCACTTTGGCGGCGGCGGCGGTGGTCTGGCGCAGCTCCGCCGGCAGCTCCACGGTGGTCACGGGCTGGCCTCCGGCATCGAGCTCGAACGGAAACCGCTGGGTGGTTTTGTAGGGCGCGGGCTCGCCGTCGATCTGGGCCGGCGTGAAGGTCCACTGCAGCAGCGCGTCGACGACTGCCTTGTCGAACACGCCCTTCGGCTCGGACTCTTCGATGAGGATCGCGATGACCGCGCCGGACTCGTCCACGCGATAGAGAACCTCGACGTAGCCCTGGGTTCCGGCTTCGCGGGCCGCCTCGGGGTACGACGGGTTGACCACGTTTTGCGCGATGGGCGGGCGGTCCTGGGGTTTGGGCTCCACCGGCTTGGGCGCCGGCTTGGGCGGCGGTTTGGGCGGCGGCGCCGACGCGCAGCCAGACGCTGCGAGCAGCGCCCCCATGACCACAACAACGCTTCGGCGGGCTAGCGCAAACATCTCCGCGTGCGTACCACACTCCGTGTGGCGAAACGGTGACGACACAGGCTTTGGGCGCCCGACGCGAGCGTCACTTGACGACGCCCGTCTTTGGAGTCGCGGTCGGAATGGAGACCGCGGTAGTGATCTTCAGAACTTCTGGGAACTTCCGGGAGCTTCCGGGAATTTCGGAGAGCTTCGGGAAACTGCCCGGGAACTTTCGCGAACCGCGAAACGCCCTCGGCGGCACGTCGACGCGACCTCAGCGGGGCATCACGGGCGTGACCGGACAGCCGGTGTCGTCGGCAACGCCGCGGGAAATGGCGCGCATCACCGCAAGGGCAACGTCTTCGCCGTAGGGGCGCGCCACGATTTGCACGCCCACCGGCAGACCAACGCTGGCGGCGTCGATGGCGGCGACCTTCTTTTCCACCCGGTCGCTGCCGGCGGCTTGGTAACCGCCGACGTCGCCCTGCGCTACCGTGGTGACGGGCACGACCCCGGCGGGAAAGTTGAGCAACGTCCAGCGAAACTCCGCGGCGACCGACAAGACGAAGTCGCCGGACTGGCGGTGCCCGAGGGCGGGCACGACGTGGGGAGGACACAGCAGCGCGTCGAGTTTGTGAGCCCGCCAGCCGTCGAATTCGCGGCGGCGAAGCTCGGTGCGCTTGGCGGTGAGCTTCCACAGCTCGTCGACCGACTTTTCCCCGATCACTCCGACCAGGCGGCCCACTCGGGTTTCGCCGAGCCCCAGGAGCAGCTTGCTCAGCGCCCGCCGACCGACGGGCGGCAATCGAAGCATGAGCTGTGACGGCTTGAGCTGAGGGCTGAAGTCTTCGCCGTCGAGCACCGCCTTCAAGGTGCGTCCACCGTCGGCGCCCAGCGCCGCCAGCCACAGGTAGACGATGTCTTCGCTCGGCGTCGGCTGGTAGCGAACCAGCCGGGCGCCGGCCGCTTCGAGGACCTCGCGCGCGCGGGCGACGGCGCGCCGCAGAGAACCGACGGGCTGAAGAAACGGATCCTCATCGGTGTAGCCGATCGTGAGCCCCGACAGGTCGACCGAGTCCGGATCGCCCGGGGCCAGCGGCGGCACCTGCGGGTCCAGGGCAGCCTGGTGGCGCGGGTCCAGGGCGCGCCACATCAAGATGAGGTCGTCGACGGTTCGCGCGATGGGGCCGATTTGCGAACGGACGAGCTCCTGGCCGGGAATTGCGGTGGTCGATCCCCGGTTCGACCACCGGTCCAGGGTGGGCTTGAGGCCGGCGACGCCGCAGAAGTGCGATGGGATTCGGATGGAGCCACCGATGTCGGTGCCGATGCCCAGGGGCGTCATGCCCGCCGCCACAGCGGCCGCCTCGCCGCCGCTCGAGCCGCCGGGAACCCGCTGGGGATTCCACGGATTCTTCGTGACGCCGAAGAGGGCGTTCTCGGTCTCCTGGGCCAGCAGCAGCTGGGGAATGTTGGTCTTGCCCAAGATGATGGCGCCGGCGTCGCGCACCGCTTGCACGAGCACCGCGTCCCGGGTCGCTGGCTTGCCGAGCCGCGCCCGGGTGCCCATGGTCGAGTCGAGGCCGGCGATGTCGACGTTGTCTTTGATGGTGATGGGCAGGCCGTGCAGGGGGCCCAAAGAGTTTCCGGCGTCGCGGGCCTCGTCGGCGGCGCGGGCTTCATCGAGCGCTTCGTGGCGAACGTGCACGAAGGCGTTCACGCGCGGGTCGACGCCGGCGCGGCGCTCGCTCAGGGCGGTCACGATGTCGACCGAGGTAAGCTCGCGGCGCTCCAGGCGCGCGAGCAGCTCCGTTGCGGGCAAGGCGGCGATGTCCATCGGCGCCCGAGGCTAGCATCGACCCGGCGCGCTGTCCGCGACGATCCAGCGGTGCGAACGCGGCGCTACTTGAACACCGTCTCGCGGTAGAAGCGGAGTTCGGCAATGGATTCGCGGATGTCGTCGAGTGCCCGGTGCGTCTCCCGCTTGTCGGGAGCGGTCACGTCGGGATACCAGCGCCGGACGAGCTCCTTGATCGACGACACGTCGACGCTGCGGTAGTGCAGGTAGTTTTCGATGGTCGGCATGTATTTGACCAGGAACCGGCGGTCCTGGCCGATGCTGTTGCCGCACAGCGGACTCTGGCGCTCGGGGCAGTGCTCGGCGATGAACGCCAGGGTTTGGCGCGTCGCGTCTTCCAGGCTGATGGTCGAGTCTTTGACCGACTGGGTCAGGCCACTGTCGCCGTGGTGGGCGGTGCACCATTCGTCCATGGCGTCGAGCACCGAGTCCGGCTGGTGGATGACCAGGTCGGGCCCCTCCGCCACGATCTCCAGGTTCTCATCGGTAATGATGGTTGCGATCTCGAGGATGTGGCAGGTCTCGGGGTCGAGGCCCGACATCTCGAGGTCGACCCAGCAAAGCGGTGCGGACATTCCGTATTTATACCGCCGCCCGGGCGCGCCGGGGCTAGCGCAGGCCGGCCACCAGCGTTTCGAAGTCCGCAAACCGGTCTTCGAGTTCGCCCGGCGGCGCGATAGTCGGAACCGAGGCCGCGACGGCGAACCAGGTGCCCCCGTGGTTGACGACCGCTGCGCGGGCGTAGGCCTCGCGACCCAGCTGGTCTCGGGAACGTCCGGCAAGGCGGCGGCCCGAAGCGCCGCCGGAAAGCGGCTCGACTTGCTCGATCGCCAGGTCGGGGAGCCACTCCGAGAGGGCGTCGGCGAGGCCGTCCGGGGCGTCGAGGTCGACGGCACCCGAGACTGGCCCGACGAAGATGGGCGCCCCGCAACACTCGGTCGCTCGCAGGGTCCAGTGGTCGAATTCGTCGCCTTCGTGACTGTGGTGCTCCACCAGGCGCGACGCCGGCAGGGCGAACTCGAGCCCGGCTGGATGGCGCCAGGTGTTCGCGGCCAACGCCTCGGCGGGGGCGATCAGGCTCCAGTCGTCGGGAAGAGAGTCGCGACCAAACGCGGCGACTGCGACCACCTGCCCGCCGGCGTCGTACAGCCGCCCGGCCAGGGGGCGGCACAGGTCATCCAGGCAGGCCTCGCCCGAGAAATCCTGCCAGCGGGAACCCGCGTACTGGCCGACCTCGTCCGCGTAGTCCAGTCGAGTCACGGGCATCAGCAGCGAAGTGAGTTGGGTTTGGAGCGCCGGGCGCGCTTCGGCCAGGGTGCGAGCCGGCGGCGCATAGACGATCACGGTGGCGTCGCTTACGTCGGCGCGCAGGTGATCGAGCGCCTCGTAGTGCACGTGCCAGTCGTCACCGTGGGCCAGCGCAAAGCCCGCTCGATGCCACCGTGTGGCGAGTCCGCTGGCGCGGGCGTGGTCCTCGAGAGCCGCCCGGGACGAAAACACGGGAACCGGGGGCGGGGCTTCGGGGGCGGGCTCCGGCGCCACGGCGGCCGGAGCTGGAGCCGGCCGCGGGGCGGAAACCCCGGGGGCCCCGCAGGCCGCCAGCAGCCACAGAAGAGAAAGCGCCCTCACCCGTGGGTTATGCCACGCCCGGACTGCTTCGACTACAACGGCCGCGGCTCAGCCCGGCAACCCGGTGTCTGCGACGGGGGTTGGAGTTACGGGCTCCGCGCTACGCCGGCTTCGCCGCGGCGTCGCTGGCCGTGCAGATCACGGTGACCGTGCGGGTTACGTTGCAGTCGTTGCCGTCTTCGGCCACGAGGTCGATGAGCACGGTCCCGGGCTCGGTGCACGTGTACTCGGTCGCGGCCGAGCTGGGGGCAGCAATCGCGCCGCGAGCGGCCGACCAGGTGAACGTGACCGGGTCGCCGTCGGCGTCGCTGGCGGTTGCCGTCAGATTGATCGTGTTTCCCACGCGGGTGCGCAGCGGCGCAACGACTACGCTGACGGCCGGACAGGCATTGACCCCGCCGCTGACGATGATGCCGCCGTTGTCGGGCTCGTCGATGGCGCGGCAGTTCAGGATCACGGTCGCGCGGGCGACAGCCGCCGGAAACGGGATGTCGAAGTCGGCGGAGCCGAGGCATTCGAGGTCGTCGTCGAGGGTTCCGGCCAGTTCGATCGTGTAGCCGGACCCGACGGGGATGCCGGAGATATGCGTTGAGACATCCCTTGCGGCGTCGGAGACCGTGTTGACCGCGGTCCGGCTGGTCTCGATGGTCCCGCTCATCATCTCGTCGTCGTCCAGGGCGCCACCGCTGAGGGTCCAGCTCACTTCCGAGAGCTCGGCTTCGCCGCTGAGCACGACGGCCAGCGTGCCGCCGGTGGGCTGAATGAAGTCGGTATCGGTGTCGGTGTCGCAGGCGGCGATGGTCGAGAGGGCGAGGGCAAGCGCAAGCGTCGTGCGCCGGTTGGGGGGAGTCACGATTCAGGGGGCCTTGTCGTCGGGGGAAGCGGCGACCCGGCACAAACCACTCGTGCGGGGGCGCTCACCTGGCCACACCTATCGCGACTCGCAATTGTCTTGCAATAAGAGAGGGCCGCGCTCTCAACGGTGAAGCAGCCAACGAAAAAGTCGCGCCTCCATAAGGCTTGATTGCGTATGTGGCGGCACCTCATCCGTCGCGAGCGCTGCCGCTGTCGGTCGCTCAGTCGGCGGCGAGAGCGCTTCGAGCCGCGTCGAAGTCGTACGGCGTGCCTTCACTGTTCTCGAGGGGCCGTTCGCGCGCCGTCAAAATGTCGCACCCGGACGGGGTGACCAGCACCGTGTGCTCGAACTGCGCCGACAGGGAGCCGTCTTGCGTTTCGACGGTCCACCCGTCGTCCAGCAGGTGTACCCCGGGGGCGCCCAGGTTGATCATCGGCTCGACGGTAAAGGTCATGCCGGTCTTCACCCGGCGTCCTTTGCCGCGACGGCCGTAGTGCAGCACGGTCGGAGGCTCGTGAAAGCCGGTGCCGATGCCGTGACCGGAGTACTCGCGAACCACCGAGCATCCCTGGGCTTCGGCGAACTCCTGAATCGCCGCGCCGATATCGCCGAGGCGAGCGCCCGGGCCAACCTCCGCGATTCCGAGAGCCAGGCATTTGCGGGCCACCTCGGTGACGTGGCGAGCGCCTTTGCTGGGCTCGCCGACGTAGAACGTGGCCGAAGTATCCCCGTGGTAGCCGCCGAAGATGTGGGTGACGTCGACGTTGACGATGTCGCCCGACTGCAGGGTGCGGTTGGTGGGGATGCCGTGGCACACGACCTCGTTGACCGAGGTGCAGACGCTGCGCGGGAACGGAGGGTGGCCGCCTCCGGCCGAGTAGTTGAGCGGCGCGGCGATGGCGCCCTTGGCCCGGGTGTCGGCAACGACGAAGTCGTCGATCTCTGCCGTGGTGATGCCCGGTCGAATGAGCGCCCCGACTTGCTGGAGCGTGTCGGCGGCCAGTTTTCCGACCGCGCGCATGGCGGCGATGTCGGTCGCGGATTTGATACGTACGGTCTTGAGTGCCATTGGCTTGCCTGCGAACGGGCCATTGTCCACACGGGCCCCCCAGTGTGCAAGCCACTTGCAGTTCGGGTCCAGAGCTCGCCGGTCGCAGCGTAAACGCGCGGGATGGCTCCGGCCCAGGGGTTGGGCCGGGGTCGGCGTGAGCCCCGGCAGCCTGTGAACGTTGGACCGCCTCCCCCTCGGCGGGGCGCTCGGTCAGCCCCCGATTACTCCGGGCAGCAGCCGTCGTAGACGCAGCGGCAGTCGTCGCACTCTGCCGGGTTGGTAACGCCGCAGTGCTGGAGCATCGCGGCTTTGAGGGCGGTGCGCGCCCGATGCAAGCGCACGGCGGCGTTGTTCGCGCTGATTCCGAGCACCCGGGCGGCCTCGGCCACTGTGGCGTCGCCGGCGTCGACCAGCTCGAGCACCGACGCGTAGGCGGGGTTGATCTGTTTTGCCAGGCTGACGCTGCACTTGCACGACTCGCGCGGGATGGACATCGCGGCTTCGGCCTGAAGGTTGGCTTCCTGCCCGGCCTGGTCGCGCAACCGCCGCTGTCGAGCGCGGCTTCGCAAGGTATCGACAATGACGTTGCGGTGGATGCGGTAGAGCCAGGCTCGCACTCGCTCGGGGTCTGTCAGCGAGTCGGCCCGCTCGATCGCGCGCATGGCGGCGATCTGCAAAATGTCGTCGACGTCGTCAGCGGGAACCCGCCCGCGAACGAACGCCCGCAGGTCCACGGCATGGGTGCGGAGCGCCGCCGACACGACGTCAGGTCCGCACGCAACGTCCTGATTCCGCTCCATTTCGAGAGGTTAGCGAGGGCCTGCAGTTCGGGCAACCGCACGATGAATCGCCCGGGCCGTTGGAGCGGCAGCGCCGATGGCCCGGCTCAACGGGGGCGCGCAGACGCAGGAATTTTCACAGGTTGTACAGGGGCACTTGCACGCGGTGGTCATAGCTGGGCTCTCGCTTCGTCCGTGCAGACGACCGGCCGGCGGCGCTTCTTACAGGACGCGCCGCTTTTTCTCCCGGAGCGCGCGGGCCTACAGCGGAGCGAGCGTCAGGACCAGCCGCGGCGCGCTGGGGCTGGCCTCGGGCGAACGGTGCACCGCCCCGCGGCCCGCGTTGCCGGGCCAGGCCTCGCCCTTGAGGAAGACGACGTCGAACGGGTCCGCCTGGCGAATGCAGTCGGGCTTGAGCAGCAGCCCGCTTTCTTCGTCGGGGACGCCGGCGGCGGCGTGGCCCAGCAGCCCGCGGTCGGCGTGTTGCGTCGCGACGAACTCGGTCCCCAGGCCGGCATAGGTCGTCACCAGCCGCACCGTGACGCGGTCGGTGTGAAAGCGCGGGCACATCGCGCTGGTCGCTCTGGTGAGCCGTACGCCTACGAGCTTGGCGTCGGTCAGGTCCGTCACCAGGTCGACCCACGACAGAATATCGTCGGCGAGGCGGGGAAACTCGGCGAGCTCCTCCTCCATGGTGGAACGCGCCGCCCCGGGAACGAGGGTAAACAGCCGCTGAAACCCCTCTTCTCGAGTGACCACACGCCTCGCCTCGTCGACGAGGCCCGCAGTGGGTGTGCGTCGCAGCGTCACGACGTTGACGCTCGGGTTAAAGAACACCTCGAGGTCCGGTACGTCGTCGACGGTGCGCAGACTCGACGCTCGGGCGGTGTCGGAGACGCCGCTGGATGACAGGAATGCGCCCGCGAGTGTGTCCACGGTAGCGTGCGTAGCACCCTTGCTCTGTATATGCAAGTTGCTTGCGTGTATCCTTCAGGGGCGATATCCTCGGGGCAACGTTGCGCCGCGCTGGAGTCAGGTGACCGAGTCTTCGGCCCGTTGTCCGCCGGTCTCTGCACGCCGTGCAACGCTCCTTCGCGCTTTGTTCGACCGAGTTCCCGGCAACGGCGGCGAACCTGCGAAGGGCGGATCCAACCGACCGACTACGCTCGTTCGAACAGGCGAGACTCGGGATCCGGATCCGACCACCAGCCCCGGTAGCCACCCACAGACCCGTCGGCCAACCACGACGGGAGGGCGCGGCAGCGAACCGAGTTGGTCTCGGTCTCGCGAATATGAACGGCCTGAACCTCCACGGAGTCGGTTTGTCCTTCGGCGCGCAGGAACGCGTTGGCCTTGGCGAACAGCAGGCTCGCAAGCAGCTCGGTCGTGGGGTCCCCGGGAAATCTCAGCAGGCGCAGTTCCGGAATGTGTTCGAGCAGCGCTTCGAGGATGGGATCCTCGTGGTTGGCGAAGAAGGAGTGGTCGAGAGTGGAAGTCACGAGGGACTTCCACCGCCGCTTCAGCTGGCTGAACTCGACCACCATCTCGGCGTCGTTGAGCTGGTCGGAATGACTGACCAGCTCTAGCCGTGCGCGCCACGAGTGGCCGTGCGGGGTCGCGCATTTGTAGGCGCGACTCTTGGTGAAGCGGTGCGCCGCCTCGAATCGATAGTCGAACGCGATTTCAAACATACTTCCTCGAGGTCGCGTCGGCCGGGGCGTCTGCCTGGCCGGCGCCTCTTTCGTCGCGTGCGCGAGAGCTCATGCCGGCGTGTCGAGAAAGCGAACCGGCTCGCCGCTCCCACGGATCGCCAGGGCTTCGTCGCGCACGACCAACTGTCCCCGAATGACCGTGTGCACGGGCCATCCGGTCACCTTCTTGCCGGCGAACGGAGTCCAGCCGGACTTGCTGGCGATCCACGAGTCTTCGATGGTGCGTTCGGCCCGCAGGTCGACAATTGTGAGGTCGGCGTCGTAGCCCAGCGCGATCCGGCCTTTGTTGCGAATGCCAAAGATTCGCTGGGGACCGGCGCTCGTAAGGTCGACCAGGCGAGCCAGCGATAGCTGGCCTTCGGCGACGTGGTTGAGCATCAGGGGCAAAAGCGTTTGCACGCCGGTCATCCCCGACGGGCTCTGGGGGTAGGGCCTGGCCTTCTCTTCGAGGGTGTGCGGCGCGTGATCCGAGCCCAGCACGTCGAACAGGCCTTCATTGACGCCACGCCACAGAGCCAGGCGATGCGCCTCGTCGCGAATCGGCGGGTTCATCTGCGCTTTGGTGCCCAGCCGCTCGTAGCACTCGGGGGCCGACAAGGTCAGGTGCTGCGGCGTGACCTCACAGGTCGCGATGTCCTTGCGAGCGGCCAGCAGCGGCAGCTCGTCCGCCGTGGTCACGTGCAGGATATGAACCTTGCGACCGACGTCGAGGGCGACGGCCAAAGCTCGCTCGGTGGCCAGACGCGCGGTCTCGACGTCACGCCAGACCGGGTGCGCATCGGGCGTCGCCTTGCTCTTGGCGATGCCTTCGCGCTCGCGCAGGCGCGGCTCGTCCTCGGCGTGAATGGCGACCCGGCGCCGGCCCGTCATTAAGGCCGCGCGCAGCTGTTCGTCGGTGTCGACAAGCAGTCCGCCGGTCGACGAGCCCATGAAGATCTTGACTCCGCAGCAGCCGGGAAGGTTCTCCAGATCACCCAGGCGGTGAATGCTCTGCTCGGTGGCGCCTACGAAAAAAGCGTAGTCGCAGTGGGCGCGGCCTTTGGCCCGCGAAAGCTTGAACTCGAGGGCTTCGGCGGTGTCGGTAGCCGGCTTGGTGTTGGGCATCTCGAACACCGCCGTGACACCTCCGAGCACGGCACCCCGGGTGCCGCTTTCCAGGTCTTCTTTGTGTTCGAGCCCCGGTTCGCGAAAATGGACCTGCGAGTCGATGACGCCCGGCAGAACCGTGAGGCCCTGCAGGTCGACCGTCTCTTTGGCGGACGCGCCGCCGAGGGAGCCGACGGCCCCGATGCGCCCGTTGCGGATGCCGATGTCGAGCGGTTGAAGGCCCGAGGGCGTAAAGACCTCCCCGCTCTTGAGAATCAGGTCGAAGGGGCCATCGAGAAGTGGCGCGTCGTTTTGCACTCGAAACTGTTCCTCACTGTTCCTCAGGGGCTAGTCGAGGGCTGGCCGAACGCCCATCTCTTCCATGAGTCGCTCAGCGCCGTCGACCGCGTCCATGATCCAGAGCACGTAGCGGATGTCGACGTGAATCGTTCGGGTGACGTCGTCCATGAAGAGCCAGTCCGACGCCATGGCCTCGTAGTTGCCGTCAAACGCCAGGCCGACCAGCTCGCCCCGGCCGTTGAGCGTTGCCGAGCCCGAGTTGCCGCCGGTGATGTCCAGGTCCGACAGGAAGTTCACCGGCACGTCGCCGATGTCCTGGGCGACGTAGGGGCCGGGGTCCCCTTTGGCGACCGCGGCCCGCAGCGGCGCCGGCACGTCGAAAGGAGCCTCACCTCGGTGCTTCGACACCACCTGGGACAGCGTGGTGAAGGGCGCGTAGAGCTCGTCGTTGGGCGTAGGGCGGTAGCCCCGCACGGTGCCGTAGGTGACCCGAAGAGTGCTGTTGGCGTCGGGAGCCAGGTCGTTCGGCGAAAACCGGCGCAGCGCCTCCATGTACTGCACCTTGAGGGCGTTGAGCGTGCCGCTTTGCGCTTCGCTGCGGGCCTCGATTTCCCGATCGAGATCGCGCAGCGACAGGGCCAGGCGAATGAACGGGTCGCGGCTTTTCTTGAGCGAGGCGACGGTGGCGTTCTGCAGCAGCGCGACCCGGGCCTCGGCGTTTTCGAGGCGGGTCTTGCCGTACAGGCGCGAGATGGTTCGCTCGATTCGGCGGTCGGTGATGGCGGCTCGGCCGATGACCTTGCTCTTCCAGGCCGCGCTCGCGTCCGGGTTCGCCTTCGCGCGCTCGAGGGCGAGGCGCAGCATGGCCTGGTCGGCCCGCCGGCTGTACGAGCGATTCATGCTCTGCATCCGCGCGACCATGCGCTTCCAGTTGCGCTCCTGAAACGTCGGGTCGCGGTCGGCGTCGGGCTTGGGTCGCTCTTCGGCCATCTTGACGATGGTCTGGGCGACCCGCAGCAATGACACGGAGTTGAGCTCTCGGTACGAGCGATCGCTTTCGCGGTACTGGCGGCTGTCCTCGGCGAGCTTTTGCATGTCGGCAAACAGGCTTCCGTACCTGGCCGTCAGGTCGGGGTTCGCTCCGATCCACGCCTTCAGGTCGGATTCGAGCGCTTCTTTCGTGTCGGCGAGGCCGCCCTTGACGAGTCCGTCGAGCATGCCGCGCGTGTTTTTCAGGTAGTTGTTGATGCCCGCGATGCGGCTGGCGACCTTGATGGCCGCTTCCTTGTCGTCGTTCGCGATCTCTTGCAGCAGGCGTCCTACGGTGCCGTAGTAGTCGAGCACCCAGGGGTAGGTCCAATCGACCGCGGTTCGCACTTCGTGGGCTGTTCGGTGCCGGTACGTGCGCCCGGGGTAGCCGGCCACCATGACGAAGTCACCTTCGCGCAGAGGCGCCGTAGCGACGCGGAGGTGATGCGGGGGCTCGTAGGGCACGTTGCCGACGGAGTAGTCCGCCGGCTTGCCGTCGCCGTTTACGTAGGCCCGGTAGAAGGCGTAGTCGCCGGTGTGGCGCGGCCACATCCAGTTGTCGATATCGCCGCCAAACTCGCCAATGCCGGCCGCCGGCGCGTAGACCAGCCGTACGTCGCGAATCATGAGGCTTTCGATCTGGTAGAACTTGCTGCCCTCGAAGTAGCTGGCGACCCGGCAGCGCGTGTCCGCACGGTCCTTCTCGCAGGCCGCGACGAGCGACTTTCGAGCGGTCTCGAGTTTTTCGTAGCGGGCCTTGCCGGTGTCGCCGGCGTCCAGAGCGCCCAGTACTTGACCGGTGACGTCGGTGATCTTTTGCGTGACGTAGACCCGGGCCGTTGGCCCGTTGCTCTTTTCGTCGCCGGCGGTCTTTGCCAGGAACCCGTCGCGCAGGTAGTTGGCTTCGGGGGTCGAGTGGTACTGAAGCGATCCTCGAACGCAGTGGTAGTTGGTGGCGATGAGGCCCTGCGGCGACACGAAAGACGCCGAGCACCCGCCCAGGCTCACCACGGCGCCCAGCGGGGCTGCCAACGGATTGGCGAGGGCCGCCGGGTCGATCTCGAGCCCCATGGACTTGAGGGTGTCGGCCTTGGCGAGCAATTGCTCGGGCATCCACATACCGCCGGGCGTGTACGACGCGGCGGGCGCGGCGGCCTCGGCCGGCGCAGCGGCTTGCGCCTGCGCCGGAGCAACCGCGGCTGCCGGTGCCGGAGCCGGCGTTGGCGCCGTCGCTGGCCCCGCGCCGCACGCGCTTGCGGCGATGGCGAGTCCGGCGGCGACCACTCGAGCGACAAGAGTGTTCATAAACGAAGTCCTACCCTGGTTTCGCGTTCGAATGCGAGGGGCGTGTGGGGTTCTCGGCTCGTTTCGTGAATCGCTCAATCGTTCGAACATGCACGGGGGCCGGGTCGGCCACCGCGAGCCCCGCTTTGACGAGCCACGGCTGGGAAAGCCCCTCGACGGTTGGCCCGTCAAAAATGACTCGTTGGTCCCGCAGCAGGGCAACTCGCGTGGCCCGGGGCGGCAGCGAGTGGAGGTCGTGGGTGGCCCACACGCACGCGGCGCCCGTTCGCGAAACGGATTCCTCGACCAGGGCGCGCATTTCGTGGGCGGCCACCGGGTCGAGCCCCGCCGTCGGCTCGTCGAGAAGCAGCAGCGACGGCTCGAGTACCAGCAGGCCCGCAAGTGCCGCGCGTCGCTGCTCGCCAAAGCTCAGCTCGTGGCACGGCCGCGCGAGCAGCTGAGCGATGCCGAGGGCCCGGGCCGTCTCGAGGGCTCGTTCTCTCGCGGTGTCCGACTCGATGCCCCTTCGCAGCAGGCCCCAGACGATGTCTTCCTCGACGGTGCTGGCGATGAAGTGGTGCTCGGGGTTTTGCCCGAGCAGCGCGATGCTGCCATCAAGGCGGTCGCCCAGCGCCGCGTCGGCGGCCACGCGCTTGCCAAGACGAGTCATCGAACCGGCGGCAGCGGCATCCAGGCCCGCCAGCACCCGCAGCAGGCTCGATTTGCCGGCCCCGCTCGGCCCGCACAGCAGCAGCCATTCACCGCTTTGCACCTCGAGGTCGAGGTGCTCGAGCACGCGCTGCCCACCGCGCTCGACGACCAGGCCTTCGAGACAAACTGCTTGGGCGGCGTGGGAGTTGTCGCGGGACGCGCTGCGCAGGCTCGCCGCTTCCTCGGCGCGTTCGAGGCGCGAAAACGCGTGCAGTGCGCCTTCGCCGAGCAGCGGTCCCCACGCGGAAAGGGGCAGGCGGCGCGAACCAAGGCGAAGTCGAGCCGCGTCTCGTCGCTGACTCCACTCTCGTTGCGTGAATACCCCGTGCATGAGCGCGTGGTCGATGCTCGCGACCACGCTCTCGGGGAGTTTCAGCCCAAGCAGGAGCTGTCGCAACGACGCCCAGTCCAGTCGGGTGCCGAGCCACAGGATCCAGACCACGCCGCACAGAACGCGAAGGCCGGTGGCCGCGAGGCGGTTGGCGTCGGCACCGAGAGCGACACCGCCGAAGAGCGCGAGTCCGACCAGGGCAACCGTCCATGCCACCACGGGCTCGATGCGGCGTCGGCCGCGAGCGTGGCCCAGCAGCAGCAATGCGATGCCGACGCCTGCCGCGACACCAGAGAGGGCGGCGTTGCGCACGCCGGCGTTCGCAACCAGGATGACGACCGCCAGGGCGAGGCTGCGAGCGGCGCTCCCTTTCGGCTGGGGACGGGCGAAGAACAGCGAGTGGTCAGCGTGGAGGTGCACCGCGCTCCCGTCCCAGGTGGCGCTCCCACGTGCGCCCGGCGACGAACCCCAGGCCAAATAGGATAATGATCGACATGGCCAGGCCGATTTCTCCCTGGCTCAGGTCGATGATGCTGTCGGTGGGCGGCCTGCCCGCGCTCTCTGCCGCCGCGCCGAAGATCGAATCGTCGATTCCCTTGAAGCCCCCGGTGTCGTGGCCGCAGCCGCTGAGACTCGCGCCAACGAGCAGCAGCAGCAGGCACGCAGCGCTGGCGGGCGCGGTGCTCAAAGGCCGTAGCCGCGCCGGCAAAAAGTCCGGCCGTCGCGTCGCCAGCAGTCGGACCATGCCGGCGGAAGCGGCGGCCTCCAGGACCGCGAGGGGGACCTGGACGGGAGCAAAGCCGAGCACGACCGCCACGAAGGTCGTGGCGGGAGCGGTGACGTCCGACAGCGCGGCTGCGAGCACGATCGCGTCCGCGACGTAGACGCTCAGGTCGCCAAGTCCGCAGGCCAGGGCCAGACCGAGGGCCTTGGGGACGCCGGTTCTGCGCAGCAACGCCCAGAGTCCCGCGGCGACAGCGGGGCCCAGAAGTCCCAGGGTCAACGTGTTAACGCCGAGCGTCGTCAGACCGCCGTGGGCGAAAAAGATCGCCTGCAGCAAGAGGACAAAAAAGGTGGGCCAGACGATGCGCCGGACGCCGACGATCAACCCCAGCACCGGGGTCAGGCAAATGTGGCTGCTGGCGCCGATGACGGGGACCGGCAACGGGAGCAGCGTGCCGGCAAAGAGCAGGCTCGTGGCTCCGGCGATGAGTACCGAAGACGAGGGGCTGTCCTGCTGTCGCCGCTGTTCGCCTCGCAGGCTCCACAGCACGACGGGAGCGGCCGCGGCAGTCCACGCCGCGGCGTGGCTGAGCGGGAGCATGCCTTCTGAAAGGTGCACTACTGGTCTCCGTCGGGGGCGACCGGGACGCGGCCCAGGATGCTGGTGCGCAGCGTTTCCGGTCGGCGCTCGCGAGGCAAAAAGCCCCTGTCGATCTCGCCGTAGACGGCGAGGCAGTCGAGAATGTCGCGAGCGCTTTGGCCCGGCTGCTGATCGCCGAAAAGGTAGCTCCAGGCTCCGCTAGACGAAAGCGCGATGCCGCAAGGACGCGGACATACGCTCAGGCATTGGGCGGGCCGCACCGCAACGTGCGGGGCCAGAGGGCTCTCCGCGACAACCTGATGTAACTCGTGGTACAGCTTGAAACCAGCCCGCCGGTCCCGAGGCTCGCGCGGCGAACCCGGCTCGCGGCACGACGTGCACACGTGCAGCACGGATTGGCGCAAGGCCCAGGACTCGGGAGCCTGGCCACTCATGCCGGCTCCAGACGAGCGCAGTCCCCGCACCTGTCGTTGGCGCAGGGAGGGGACGGGTGAGTGGCAACAGGGCGAAACAACGTCGGCACGGTGAGGGCGAAGGCGTCGAGAGCCGATCTGTTACCGCATGCATTTGTTTGATGCAATCTGCTTGCATCAAACAATCGGGCTCAGGTACAACGGCGCGATTTAGAGGCGTTCGTTGCGCTTGTCGAGGCCAGGGCGCACCGTCGGAGGTCTTCGTGATTTCGGACCGCTACGTCTGCTAGCGAGGGCTCTTGCGCCGCACCCGAACAGGCTTCGGCGCCGACCCCTTTCAGGGTTGGGATAACCACCAGCAAGAGAACGCATTTGCCATCACTCGACGATATTCGCGCGGGACACCGCCACGTCACCGGGCTCCTGGTGCCGGCGATCCTGGCACTGGTCGCCGCAGGGCTGGGGGCCGGTGGCTGGGTGCTCGGTTCGCAGGTTGCCGTCGCGGCCGCGCTGCACTGGTTGCTGACGGTGTTCATGCTGCTCGGCGCCCGCCACGGCCTGCGAGCCGTTGCGCCGGCGTCGACCCCCAAAAAGCGCCGGCGACAGGTCGCCCTGCTGGCGATTCGCCGATTGCTTCCCGCGGCCGCGGTCGCCGCGGGGCTCTACTTCCTGCCCGCGTTCGAGTCCGCCGACAAGGCGGCCGGAAGCCTGGGACTCGCCGGGGCGTTGCTTGCCGTCGCGTTCGGAGCCTCGGTGCTGGCCCGGTACTATGGGGCCACCGCTGCGGAACAGCTGCCCGACGCGCTGGGCCTGGCCACCCTGGCTCGCGTTGGCACCTGGTTGGCGTTTCTGGCGGCGGTGTCGCTGGCGTTGCGCGCTGCCGGCCGCCCCCTCGGGGAGAGAGAGGTTGTGTTGATTCTCGCGGCCGTGCCCGCCGCGCTGGCCGCCGAGATGTTGTTGCTCGGCCTCTGGGGGGTGATTCGACGCCACGGCGCAAACGCCGATTTCGGTGCCGACCTGCAGATCTCCCGGTTTCTTGGGTCGAGCTTCAATCCGTTCCAGAGCCTGTTCATCGCCGTCGAACGGACTTTTGGCGTCGACGTGCGGAGCTCGTGGGCTCTCACGTTTCTGCGGCGCACGTCCGCCCCGGTCGTTTGCGGACTCGCCGTGGTGGCGTGGATGTTGTCGGCCGTCGTGATGGTCGATGCTTCGCAACGGGCGGTTCGCGAGCGCTTCGGGCGGGTGCAGCCCGACCAGGTCCTCGAGCCCGGGCTTCACGTAGGCCTGCCGTGGCCTCTCGACCGCGTCCAGGTGGTGGACGTCCACCGAGTGCGGGAGGTGCCCATCGGCTACGCCGAACCGAAGGTCGGGGCGAATGCGCTTTGGACCAAACTCCACGCAGCCGAGGAATTCAACCTGCTGCTCGGCGACGGGCGCGACCTCGTTACGGTGAACGCCGAACTGCAGTACCGGGTGGGCGACATACACGCCTGGCTCTACGGCACCCAGAACCCGGAAGTCGCCCTGGAAACCCTCGCGTACCAGGTGTTGATGAACGCCACGGTCGATCAGAGCCTCGCCCAGGTGCTGTCGGCCGACATCGGAAACTTCTCTGCGCGCATGACGGCTTCCATTCAAACGCTCGCCGACCGGCACAACCTGGGCGTGGAAGTCGTGTCGTTCAACCTGCGTGGCCTACACCCGCCCGTCGCGGTCGCAACCGACTACCAGGCGGTCGTGGAAGCCCAGATCGAAAAGCGCACCGTGGTCATGCGAGCCCAGGCCTACCGCTACAAGGCCTTGCCCAAGGCCGAGGCCGACGGGTTCGTGGCGACTCGCGAAGCCCAGGCCGAGCGGGCCGACCGCCTTTCCAGCGCCAGCGGCGAAGCCATCGCCTTTAAGGTGCTCGGCGTTCAGTTCTCCGTGAGCCCCGAGCTCTATCGATTCCGACGACGCCTCGAAACCATCGAGCGGGTGCTCGCCGAAACCCCGTTCTACGTCATCGATTCGCGCATCGAACGCGATGGCGGCGCTCTGTGGATCATCGAATAGCTGCCTAGCTGCCGAAGGAAACTCCAACATGCGAGATGCCATCCTATTGCCGCGACCACTGCCGATGCTGCACACGCATCATCGTCCCAAGAAGCCCACCGCGGGCGGCCAGCGCCCCGTGGTCGAGGACACCGGTGGCGGTGGCGGCGGTGGCGGCGGCCTGCAGCTCACTCGCTACATCCTGGGCGCCGTGATCTTGTCGGGGCTCGCTTTCTTTGCCTTTTCCTGGCAGCTGCGCGAAGGAAACGTGGCGATTCGGCTGCGCCTGGGCCAGGCGGTCGATGTCGTCGAGGACGCCGGTTTGCACGCGAGGCTTCCCTGGCCCATCGAGCGGATCGTCATGCTCGACGGCCGGGCGCGGGTGCTCAACACGCGGCACACGGAAATGCTCACGCGCGACAAGAAGAACGTGATTCTTCTGTCCTACGTGGTGTGGAAAGTGGCCGAGCCCCTGCGCTTCTATCAGAGTCTGGGCGACATCGAAGCGGCCGACTCGAAGCTGGACGGTCTGGTTACCAACGCCAAGATCTCCGCGCTCGGTGGCTACGACCTAAAGGCGCTGGTGTCCACGAACGAGGGTGACCTCAAGGTGGTCGAGATCGAACAGACGATTCTCGACGACGTAAAGACAAAGGCCCTCGAAAAGTACGGCGTCGCCATCGAGAAGGTCGGTTTCAAGCGCCTGTCGTTGCCGGAGGGAAACACTCACTTCGTGTTCGAGCAGATGCGGGCGGAGCGCCAGCAGTACGCGGCGCGCCACCGTGCGGAGGGCGCGCGCGAGGCGGCCAAGATTCGGGCGGACACCGACCTCAAGGTGGCGACCATTCGGGCCGAGGCCAACGAAGAAGCGGCGCGCATTCGCGGCGAGGCCGAGGCCGAGGCGGCCCGCATCTACTCCGAGGCCCACAGTCTCGACCCCAAGTTCTACCGCTTCATGCGATCGCTGGAGTCGATGCAGAAGGTGCTGGGGGGCAAGTCCACGGTCGTGCTTCGCACCGATAGCCCGCCGTTTCAGCTGCTGGAAGAGGACGGGCGGTGAAGCCGCCTTCCCAGGGCGCGAGCGAACTTCGTCGGTTCGGTCGGCCCTTGTTGCGCTCGCTCGAGCTCAGCCTCGACTACATGAGCTGGGGCGTGCTGGTGATGTTCGTGGCCTACCTGCTGTCGGGGATCACGGTGGTGCGCCCCGATGAGGTGGGGGTGGTGTTGCGCTTTGGCGGCCTCGCCGGGGGCACGCCGGCGACGGCCTTGCGTCAGCCGGGGCTGCACTTCACCCTGCCGATGCCAATCGACGAAGTGGTGCGAGTCAAGGTCGAGAAAGTCTACGAGCTGGAGATTCGCGACCTGCATTTTCCCCGACCGGCCGAGGGAGACAGCGGCCCCGAGACCCTGACGACTATCGACCCGGTGGTCGAGGGCTACGCCCTCACGGGCGATCGCAACATCGTTCAGGTCGATATGGTCGCTCGCTACCAGGTCGACGATCCGGTTTCGTTTGCGCTGCACCAGGCCGCTCCCCAGCAACTGCTGCGCGACAGCGTCATGGCGGCGACCGTGCGCAGCATGGGGGAAGTGAAGGTCGACAGTTTGCTGTCCGATGGTCGCGCACAGTTCCAGGTCCACGTGGTCCAGCGCGCGCAGCGACGTCTCGACGATGCGAACGCGGGCATCGCGCTGGTGTCGCTCGAGATTACGGAGCTCGCGCCGCCGCGCCACGTGCGCCACGAGTTCGACCAGGTGCAAAACGCCTTCATCGACATCGAGACCATGCTCAAGGGCGCGCAAAGGGATCGCGAAACCGCGATCCCGGAGGCAAAGGCAGACCAAAACCGCACCGTGCGGGAAGCGCAAAGCTACGCCGCCGGGTTGCTGGCGAACGCGAGAGGCGATGCCGGGGTATGGCGCGAGCTGTTCGCCGAATACCGCAAGAACCCACAGGTGGTCCGCGACCGCGTGTACCTCGAGGCCGTTGAAGGTTCGCTGTCGAAGACCGAACGCCTCCGCTGGGTGCCGCCGCCGACCGGCGCTCGCTACGGCGACGGCGACTTCCGCATTACGATTCCCGCAAATCCCAGGTGGGCTCAATGAGTACTGTGCCGCAAGCTGACCTTGATCCGTTCAAGGCACCGGATTGCTTCGAAGCCCCGCGCGTGGCCGGCGTCGCCAGCATGGCCGCGGCCCGCCGGGTGGAGCTAGAGCCCGCGCAGCGCCGCGAGGTAGCCCTGGAAATCCTGACCGTCCTGGTCGGCGGGGGCCTGCTGGCGGTGAGCTGGGCCTGGAAGTGGTTCTTTCCGACGCAAGAGTCGGTGGCAGCTCTGGTCCAGCTGGTCGCCGTCGTAATCGTTGCCCGCCCCGTGTTCGCCCAGGCGCTCGCGGGGTTCGTGTCGAAAGACCCCGGCAGCTACACCGAGCAGCTCGTGGCGCTGGCCATTTTGGCGGCCGTCGTCATCGGCGACTTTACGACCGCCGTCATGGTTCCCCTCCTGATGGAGGTGGGGCACATGCTCGAGAAGCGATCCGTCATGGGCGCCCGCGCCGCCATTGACGGCATCGAAAAGCTCCATGCTCGCAACGCCACGCGGGTCGGGGGCGACGGCGAGACCGTCGTGGCTTCCGAGGACCTGCAGGTCGGCGACCAGATCATCGTTCGACCCGGCGAGACCATTCCCGCCGACGCCGTTGTCACGCAGGGGCGCTCCAGCGTCGATCAGTCGTCAGTGACCGGCGAGTCCATGCACGAGGACGTTGCGCCGGGAAGCCGGATTTTCGCGGGCACGGTCAACATCGACGGCCTGATCCACGCCGAGGTGCGCGGGGTCGGAAGCGATACGGCCCTGGGCCGGGTCATCGAGTTGCTTCGCGAGGCCGAAGACTCCAAAGCCCCCATTACGCGCTTGCTCGAGCGCTATGCGACCGCGTACCTGCCCATTGTGCTGGTGCTCGCGGGGGCCGTGCTGTTCGTGACCGGCAACGTGGACCGGGCCATCGCGGTGCTGGTGCTGGCATGCCCGTGCGCGCTTGTGTTGTCGGCACCGGTCGCCATGGTGGCGGCGCTGGCCGTGGCTTCGCGCTGGAGCATTCTGATCAAGGGCTCGAGCTTTCTCGAGCGAGTGAGCGAAGTCGATACCGTCGTGCTCGACAAAACGGGGACGGTGACGCTCGGTACGGTGACCGTGCTGGCCATTCACCCGCGCGACGGTGTCGACGAGCCCGAGGTTCTTCGCGTCGCCGGCCGCTGCGGTCACGGATCGCTACACCCGGTGTCTCGCGCGGTGTTCAAGGCTGCCCGGGAAACCGGGCTCGAGCTCGCGCCGGCGGATCAGCTGCGCGAAGAAGCGGGGCAGGGAGTTGTCGCCGAGACCGACGAGGGCGTGCTGCGGCTTGGTAGGGCCAGCTGGCTCGCCGAGTGCGGCCTCGAAGTCGAGACGGTCAATCCCACGGGCGGCATCGCGGTCTTTGTCGCCCGCGACAACGAGGTGCTCGGCTGGCTCGAACTGGCCGACACACCTCGTCCCGAAGCGGCGGAGGCCCTGGAGGGACTGCGAGCCCTGGGGGCGGAGCGCCTGGTCCTTCTCACTGGCGACCGCGAGGGCGAGGCGGCAAAGGTCGCCGAGGCACTTGGGTTCGACTCGTACGAAGCCGAGGTCCTTCCCGAGCGCAAGGCTGAGCTGGTGGCCGAGGAGCAGGCGGCAGGGCGGCGCGTCATGATGGTGGGCGACGGCGTCAACGACGCGCTGGCTCTGCGCAGCGCCGATGTTGGCGTGGCGGTCGGCGCGGTGATCAACGAGGTCGCCCTGGGAGGGGCGGACATTGCTCTGATGGGCAACAACCTCGTCCGGCTGCCGCAGATGGTCGACCTGGCCAACCGGACCCGGAGCACCGTCAATCTCAATGTAACGATCGGCGTTGGCTTCTCGGTTTTGATGCTCACGCTCGCCTCGGTTGGAGTCATCAACCCCCTGTGGGGCGCTCTGCTCCACAACGTTGGCGCCATCTTTGTCGTGATCAACTCCGCCAGGTTGCTGACGCTGGCCAAGCCGGTGGCCTAGGGCCGTTGCCTCGCCGGGCGCTGCCCACGCCTGATGAAACGACCAGACGCCAGGCGTGCGGGCCAGGCGCGCGCAAGGATCCGCGGACGACCGCCGTCGCGAGCGGCTCGGCGGCAGCTCCTACTCGATGAGTGACGTGCCCTGAAAATCCGGCCCGGGCGGCACGCCGAAGTACTTCAGGATGGTCGGCGCCAGATCGATGAGCGACGCTTCTCGCCGCTGCAGTGGAAACGTTGTCAGCAGCACGCCCGGCACGTGAGCCGGGTCCACGCAGTGGTCGCCGCTCCACTTGTCGGTGTTGGGCGTAAGGGTTTCCTGACCGACCTGGCCCGTCGCCGATGTATCCGAGCTTCGGTAGGTCCGGTTGAAACCGATGAGCAGGTCCGGCTTGCGGTCGGGGTAGTTGGCCTTGACCACCGGAAACACGTTCGTAATAACGCGCTGGCCGGTGTCGGTGTCGAACCAGGTCTTGAGCTCGCGGGACAAGCGCTGCGCGATGACGGGAACTTCGTCCGGGTCGACCACGCCCTCGGGCTCGCGGCCGCGCACGTTGAAGAACACCTGGTTGAGGCCCAGCGCGTACGCCTGGGTCTGCGACCAGTCGATGTGTCCGAGAGCTCCCTCGCCCCGGGTGCCGTCCTCGCGCAGAGCCAGGTAGCCTCGCTCGGCCAGCCAGGTGTTGAGGTGCACCTTGGTCTTGTACGGCGCAAAACCGTGGTCGCTCATGACCATCACCGGCGTGTCGGGGCCCACCCGCTCGATCACCCGGCCGACGGCCGCGTCCAGGCGCCGGTAGAGCTCCGGGATCACGTCGGCGTGCTTTTTCTCTTCCGGCGAAGCGTCGGGCGCCAGGGTGCGAAAGAACATGTGGCCGACCTGATCGATCGACGAAAAGTAAAAGAACAGGAGGCCACCTTCAAAGCGGTCGAGCTCAAAGTCGAGGGCCTTGAGGCGCTCTTCCAGGATGATGTGAGCGTGCGCGACGTACTCTGCATCGCTGAGCACGTCCCCGGTGAGCGCCTTCGACTCTTCGGGCATGCCCTGGGTAAAGAAGCGGCCCGCCGCGTACGCCATGTCGGCGCCGTAGGACTTCGGAGTCGTGACCTGGGCAAACTGATCGAGCGGGTCGATGTTGACCGGACTCACGTACACCGTGACGTGTGGCGTCAGGGACTTGACGTACACGCGCACCATGCCCCGCTGACTGCCGCCGCCAGCCAGGCCCGCGTCGAAGTCGATGGGGATCCATTCGCTCCACTCGCCGGGCATCAACATCGCTCGACGGTCGTCGAACTCGAGAAGGACCAGCCGGCGCTGGGAATCAATCTTGACGCGGGTTTCGAGAGTCAGGTTGGCGGGCCCGTCGGCCATGGGGTCGGGCGGGCCTTGCAGAGCTGCCGTGGCGGTCTGGCCGCCCGCGAAGTCCAGCTCGTGAACGATGCCTGACGCGACCTCTTTGCCCTTCCAGGCCGGATCGTCGGTCAACACCTGAAAGGTGCCGTAGGTGCCCATGATGTCGGGCGTGCCCATGCCCGACAAAGCCTCGTGCAGGGGAGCCTCGGCGGGCGGATAGTTCGCCGGCGCCTGGTTGATGGTCGTGGGGATGCCGGCGTTGCCCAGCAGTTCCCAAAACGGCGTTCCCATGCGCATGAGCTTGGTGCCGCCCGGGTCGCCGAAGGGCAGCGGCACGGCCATGCCGAAAACGTTGAGCGAGTACTCGGGCTCGGTCGTGCGCGAGGTCGACAGGTACGGCCCCATGGCGACCGGGTCTCGGTGGACGAAGTCGTAGATTCCGTGGACTTCCGAGCTCGCACCGACAATGAAGTCGGCCCAGGCCACCGGACTCTGCGGGGGATTGGCCGTCCCGAGGACCAGGTAGTTGCCCTGGTCGGCGAGCTTTTTCAGGTTGGGGGTCCAGCCCCGCGCCATGTACTCCTGCAGCAGCGCCGGGTCCATGCCGTCGAGGCCGAGGACCACCATGCGCTTGGTGGTGTTGGCCTTGGCTTGCTTCAGAGCCGCGTCGGCGTTGTTGCACGACGACACGGCGGCGAGCGCAATCGCGCCCGCCATCAATACTGCAATGTCGCGCCGCATCGGGCCCGCTTTGCGGCGCCCCGGGGTTAACCCTGGGACGGCATCCACGTCAGCGACGAGTGGTGCAGCGAAATCAGGACCCTGCCGTTGAGCTTGTGGTACGCGAACGTGTAGTCGGCTCGCGTTGCGTTGCCGTCTCCGTCGACGAACGTGTAGTGGCCCATGTCTTTGTAACCCAGGCCGCCGGCCTTGAGGACCGGCCCCGCGGCGCTCTGAAACTCGACCCGCTTCCAGCCGTGGTTGAGAAACCCGTTGTCGCTCGGGTACTTGTCGTTGCCGCCGACGAAGTAGGACCGGGCGCCCTCTTTGTCGAGGCGGATGACGTCGGCCAGGGTCGGCTTGAACAGCAGCGGCTCGTCGGGCCCGCCAAAGTCGTAGAGTCCGAGGAGCGTGTCCAGGTCCTGGTCGACGACCGCTTTGCTCCAGGCGCGCTGGGCGTCGATGACCTCGGCTTTGCTCATGGGCTGAAAGTTGCGTTCACTCATCAGGTGCCTGCCATTTCCCTGGCGCCGCCGAACTCGGAGCGGGCCTTTTCAAACCACTGAATCGTTTGCTGCCGGTGGCCGTCGCCGTACAGGGCGACAAACCGGGCGGTGGTCGGATCCTTGTCGTCGGACAGCGCAGCGATGCGCTCCGCGGCGTAATCGGCGTTGAGTGAAATCCTGCATTTCACGGTAATGCAGTGTTTCCACTCCTCGTAACTCTCGCACAGTCCTTCCACGGCAACCTCACTCTTGCTGGGACAGGCCCAGCATTTAAGTGCAAGGCGGGGGCAATTGCAAGGTGCTTGCGGATGTCCGGCCGACGGGCGCTAGCCGTCGGTTGCCGTGACCAGGGCAGCGATGTTGGCCAGAAGCCAGGCGGAAGCCGCCGCCAGCTGCAGCCAGTCCCCGGCGGAGCTGATGCCGTAGACGAAGACGCTGGCGATCCAGCACAGGCTGGCCACGGTCTGGCCAAGCCACTCGACCCGCAGGGCGCGGACGAGCCAGGCGGGCCCGGCGTCGTTCGTCGGCTGAACCGGGCCGCGAGGGGAAGACGAAACGGACAACGGGGGAGGCTCCGGGTCGGTCATAGGGGGGCGGGGGCGGGGGCGCGGGCCGAACGGCGGGCGCCTCCTAACACTCGCACTCTTCGCCGCAGACCGATAGGTCGTCGAGGTACATACCCCAGTTGCGGTACTCCTCCAGCTCGGTCGCCGGCAGTCCCAGCGATGTTGCCACCGCTTTGGCGACAACGGCGAATCGCTGGCGGTACTTGTAGATAAAGCAGAACACGTGGTTGTCGTGGCGGACGGTGGGGCCGCACAAAAACACGCCGGGCACGATGGTCGACTCGTCGCGCTCGCTCAGCAGCGGCAAGCCATCACCGCGCTGTTCGAACAGGTGTTGGATGAACTTGTGACTGCCTTCGAAGCCGCCGGCGTACAGCGGGGGCACCGGGGTTTGGAGAACTTCTCCGTCGGTGGTCGCCACGTCGAACACATGCCCGTCCTGCGTCACAGACTCCACGCGCGCGTTCGGATACAGCTCAACCCGCTCGGCGAACTCCGCGCTGCGCATGCGCTCGAACGAGTACGTCGAAAGCGCGATGCTGGGGTCAGAGGTCTCGGTTTCCCACGGGCAGCCCGAGTCCAAAAGCCGCACGGTCTTGCCGCGCCGCGCCAGGTGGTACGCCGCGTCCACGCCGCTTTCGTAGCCGCCGATGATGAGGAATTCGTCCCCCTCCAGTCCGGCATAGCTGGGAATGGTCGCGGTATGGCGGCACAGGTCGCTGCCCGAAAATCCGTTCCGATGCGGGTACTGAAACTCGCCAGCCGCCCAGACCACGTGTTTGGCCCGCACCGGACCGTCGGCCGTGTCGATGCGAAAGCCGTCGCCGTCGGTGTCGACCCGCTCGACTTCGGTCTGGGGAGAAATGGGCAGCTCGAAGTACTGGGCCACGCCCCGCAGGTGCGACGCGTATTGCTTGCCGGTGGGGTGCTCGACGCGCAGGCTAAAAGCGGGCGAGGCCCCGATGGCAATCGAGTTCAGGTCGAGCATGCCGATCGAATTGCTCGGAAACGACGGCGTAATGAACTGAGTCTCGGCCGGCCAGGCGTCGAACGACGCACCGACGCGGTCGCGCTCGAGAACGACGAAATTGCGGATGCCAGCGTCTTTGAGAGCCACGGCGACGCCGATGCCGGCGGCGCCTCCGCCGACTACGACAACGTCGTACTCGCTGTCGCTGGCGGCTGCCTTCACGCCTCGCCCCCTTCCTCCTCGCCGTCGTCGAGGCGCAGAGGGGGGAAGGGGTTGTTGAGTTTCGCCCAGGTTCGGCTGTCTTCCGCGGCCATGCGCTCGTCGAGCAGGCACGCGTCGAGGCTTGCGCGCAGACCGGCCTCGTCCATCTCTTGACCGATGAAGACGATCTGCTGCTGGCGGTCACCGTAGCGCGCGTGCCAGTTCGGCCGCTGATCCGGGCTCTCGCCCGCCGGGAACTCCCACATGTTTCGCGGCACGGCTGCCCACCACATGCCGGACGTGCTCACGTTGCTGACTCCGCCGGCCTGGGCCCATTCGTAGGCCACCCGGTGGTCGGCGGCGACCCAGAAAAAGCCCTTCGAGCGCAGCACGCCCTTCCAGTTGCTCTCGTCGTGGATGAACGCCCAGAACTTGTCCGCGTCGAACGGACGCGACGTGCGATAGGTAAAGCTCGAGATGCCGTACTCTTCGGTTTCCGGCGTGTGCTCGCCCTCGAGCTCGCGAATCCAGCCGGCGGAGCTGGCCGCTTTGTCGTAGTCGAACAGCCCCGTGTCCAAAACGCTGTCGAGCGGCACCTGGGCGTGGGTCGCGGTGATGAGCCTGGCGCCGGGGTTGAGCGCCTTGATAATCGCCTCGACTTCGCTGGCCTCCTGGCTGTCCACCAGGTCGAGCTTGTTGAGAATAATGACGTCGGCAAACTCGATCTGGTCGATCAGCAGGTCCGTGACGGTGCGCTGGTCGTCTTCGCCGAGGGATTCGCCGCGGTCCTGAAGAGCCTCCGCGGCCTTGTAGTCGCGGCGAAAGCTCGCTGCGTCCACGACGGTAACCATGGTGTCGAGGCGCGACACGTCGCTCAGGCTTACGCCGTCCTCGTCCTCGAAGGTAAACGTCTGCGCCACCGGAATCGGCTCGGAGATGCCGGTCGACTCGATCAGCAGGTAGTCGAAACGGCCCTCCTGCGCCAGTCGCGACACCTCGGCCAGCAGATCGTCGCGCAGCGTGCAGCAGATGCAGCCGTTCGACATCTCGACCAGCTTTTCTTCGGTGCGCGAAAGCTCAGCCCCGCCGCGCTCGACGAGCGCCGCGTCGATGTTGACCTCGCTCATGTCGTTGACGATGACCGCCACCCGCCGGCCCTCTCGGTTGTTGAGCACCTGGTTGAGCAGCGTGGTCTTGCCGGCACCGAGAAAGCCGGACAACACGGTCACAGGGAGGCGAGAAGTATCAGTATCTTGTTGCATCTGCGTCATCGGCGTTCTTCGGTTGCGACGGTCGCCTGTACTCCGAATCGGCCCCGGAAGGCAAGGACAAGGCGCCCGACGACAAGGTTGGCAAATCTAGGGGGATTGTCGATGCAAATGCAACCAAATTGCAAACAGGCCGACGGCCGGTGACCATTGCACCGGGGGTTGGCGAGGACTCGGCGAAACCGTCGCTATCGGCCGTCACGGCGTGACCGCGGGGACACTCGCGTCGCAGCCGCCGGGGGCGCTGGGCGAGGCGGCCCCAGGTCGGTGCGCCGGCCACCCTCGCCACCGAGGGAAAAACGGGCTACCGGGTCACAGGCTCACGCGTGACGTCTCGTTCGGCCAGTGTGGTGGGACCGGGGCGGTGGCCGAGGGGCGTCCGAATCGGGCGTAGAGCGCGGGGACGACAAGAAGGTTGAGCACGGTCGAGGTCAGGAGCCCGCCGAGGATGACGATGCCCATGGGCGCCTGAATTTCGTTGCCCGGTCGATCGCCGGCCAGGACCAGCGGCACCAGGGCGAGCGCGGCCGAAAGAGCGGTCATGAGCACGGGGGAGAGCTTTTCCATTGACCCCCGTTCGACGGCTTCGAGGAGGTTCGCGCCCTCTCTTTGGAGAAGGTGTTCGTAGTGCGTGACCATGATGAGGCCGTTGCGGGTGGCGATGCCAAACAGGGTTACAAAGCCGATCAGTGACCCTACCGTGACCACGCCGCCCCCGAAAAACACGGCCGCGATGCCACCGATGAAGGCGAGCGGGAGGTTGGTCATGGTCAGGACCGCCAGCCGCGGTGCGCGAAGGGCGACCACCAGAAGCACAAACACGCCGGCGATGACCAGGCCGCCCAGCAGGGCAATGCGCGACCGCGCGGCCTGCTCACTCTCGAACTGCCCGCCATAGGCCGGGTAGACACCCGGCGGAAAGGCGACCTCTGCGTTGACGGCGCTGCGGATGTCGTCGACCACCGAGCCGAGGTCGCGGCCACTGACGTTGGCCATGACGACGAGTTTGCGCTGGGCGTTTTCTCGGCTGATGGTGCTGGGGCCAGCGTCGAAGCTCACGTCGGCCAGTGCGCGGAGCGGCACCTTGACGCCAATGGGGGTGTCGAGAAGGGTATTGCGGACCTCATCGACGTTGTTTCGATCCACGCTGTCGTATTTAACAACCACGTCGTAGGAGCGCTGGCCTTCGACCACGTGAGTCGCGACCGCGCCGGTGAAGGCCTGCTCGAGGGTCTCCGCCATGAGCCCTGGAGTCGCACCGTAGCGGCGAACGTCGTCGTGCCGAAAACGGACTGCGAGCTGAGGCACGTCAATGGGTTGCTCAATGGCCACATCGACGGCGCCGGCCACCTCTTCGACCGTCGCCTTGACGCTTTCGGCGACGCCGCGAAGGACTGCCAGATCGTCGCCGAATATTTTGATCGCGATCGCCGAGCGGGTCCCGGACAACATATGGTCGATGCGGTGCGAGATAGGCTGCCCGACGGTCGTGGCAATCCCCGACACCCGGGCGAGCGAGGCGCGGATCTCGCGCACAAGCTCTTCTTTGCTGCGGTCGAGCATCGACAGACGGGCGTCGATCTCGGCGGCGTACACCTCCTGCGCGTGCTCATCGAGTTCCGAGCGCCCGGTTCGGCGGGCTGTCGATATCACCTCAGGAAACTGCAGCAGCGCTTCTTCGACCTGACGACCCAGCCGGTCGGACGTTTCGAGAGAGGTTCCGGGCAGCGTTATGGCGCTGACGGTGAGTGCGCCCTCGTTAAACTCCGGCAGGAACGCGCGTCCCAAGAACGGGGCGAGCGCGCCGGTCGTCGCCAGCAGCATGGCGGCGGCGGTCACGACCGCCCACGGCCTGGCGATCACCATGCGCAGAGGCCGGCGATAGGCCGCCTTGAGCGCGCGAACGAGGGCGCTGTCGCCGTTGGTCAGTCCCTCCACTCCGCCGAGAACGAAGCTGCACAGCGCAGGGGTGAGGGTCAAGGCGACCAACAGCGACGAAAACAGAGCAACCAGATAGGCGATGCCCAGTGGGACGAGCAGACGGCCCTCAACTCCACTGAGAAAGAACAGCGGCAGGTACACCAGCCCGACAATGAGGGTCGCGAACACAATGGCGCTGCGGATCTCGCGCGACGCTCGATAAATCGTTCGGTCGACCTCTGCGGGCTCGATGTCGCCGCTCGCGCGCAATTCGCGGAGCCGGCGGAAAACGTTTTCGACGTCGATGATTGCGTCATCGACGATGGCGCCAATGGCGATGGTGAGGCCGCCGAGCGTCATCGTGTTGATGGTGAAGTCCAGCCAGTCCATCGCGACGATGGCGAGCGCCAACGACATGGGCATCGCAGCCAGAGAAACGACGGTGGTTCTCCAGTTCCACAAAAACAGGAACAAGATCAAGGCGACCAGCACCGCACCGTCGCGCAGCGCCATCGAGACGTTGTCGACCGAGGTCTCGATGAAGTCGGCCTGGCGCAGCAGGTCCCGCTGGATGCGGGTTCCCTCGGCGAGTCCTCGCTCGATGGACTCGAGCTCGCGATCGATGCGCCGGGTCAGCTCGATGGTGTTTACGCTCGGTTGCTTGAGGACACCCAGGACCACGCCAGGCTTGCCGTTGACCGACCCCGCGCCGCGTTTGGGGGTTGGCCCGACTCGGACCGTGGCAACCTGGCCGAGGGTGATCGGCACGCCGTTGGGTACGGCGAGGACCAAGCCAGCGATCTCTTCGACCGAGCTTACTCGACCGAGTCCGCGAACCACGGACTCCTGGGCGCCCTGGACCAGAAAACCGCCCGTCGAGTTCTTGCTCGCGGTCGACAGTGCGCGAACCACGTCGGCGAAAGCGAGGTCGTACGGGAGCAGCGCCGCCGGTTCGACGAGTACCTGAAACTGCTTGAGGTCGCCTCCCATGACGATCACGTGGGCAACACCCGTCAGTGACTTCAGGCGCCGCCGAATGTCCCACTGAGCGATATCGCGCAGCTCCATCGAGTTCTGGGTCTCGCTCGTGAGGCCAACGAACAGGATTTCGCCCATGATCGACGCGATCGGAGCCAGGGTAGGCCGGCCGATATCGGGGCCGAGGTTTGTTGCCTGCAGCGTTTCGGTCACGATTTGCCGCGCGCGGTAGATGTCCGTGCCCCAGTCGAATTCGACCCACACCAGCGAGATGCCGATGCCGGAGCTCGAGCGCACTCGGCGAACACCTGTCGCGCCATTGACCGAGGCCTCGATTGGGAACGTGACCAGGGTTTCGACCTCCTGGGGCGCGAGCCCGTGGGCTTCGGTCACTACCGTGACCGTAGGCGCGGTCAGGTCGGGAAAGACGTCCACGGGCATGCGCAGGGCCGTCCACGTCCCGTACGCGAGCACGCCGCCGGCCGCGAGCACGACCAGTAGTCGACGCTCGATGGACCACTGGATGACGCGGTCGATGAAAGGGGCGGTGTTGCGCATGACGACGGGCCGGCGTGCACCTAGTGCGCATGGCCGTGGGCGGGAGCGCCCCCTGCAGAGGAGAGCTTGACGTCGTAGGCACCGACGGTAACCACGCGTTCGCCTGCCCGGATGCCGCTTCGGATCTCAACCATGCCTCGCGATCGAGCGCCGACGCCGACGACCCGGCGCTCGAACGTCTCGCCGCCAACCTGGACAAACGCGACGGTCTGGTTGCCGTCCTGCAAAAGGGCGGTGTCGGGAACCACGAGGGATTGCCGCGGCGCATCGGTGGCGACACTTAGCTCGGCGAACTGTCCAATGCGCAGCTTGCGGCTCGGGTTTGCAACCTCGTAGACGACGGGCACGGTGCGCGACGCCGGATCGAGAACGTGACCAATGGTTACGAGCCGGCCGGAGTCGCCGTCGATCTCGAACACGTCGGCCCGTCCGTCGACGGTGAACCAGGCGCCGGCCGCGTTTTCGAAGCGCGCCAGATCCGCCTCGAACACGCGCCCTTCGACCCAAACCCGATCGAGGTCGATAACCGAAAACAGCAATGCTCCGGCCGACACGGTCTCGCCTTCGGTGACGTTTTGCTCGACCAGGGTGCCATCGATGGGGGAGGTGATGCGAAACGCCCCGGCGGTGGCCCGAGCGGTTCCTCCGGCGGAGGCCTGATACGACGAAAGCCGGGTGCGGGCCGCAGTCAGGCGGGCGCTGGCGACCTCTACGGCGGCGGAGGCATCCTCGAGTCGTCTCCGGGCTACCGCGTCGCTTGCTACGAGTCGTGCGAGTCTGGCTTTCGTGGCCTCGGCGGCTCTTGCCTCGGCCTGCGCAGCCGTCACGTCGGCCTGCAGTGCGCCGAGATTGCCAACGCCGCTCACCGTGGGTTGAATTCGCGCCAGGACGTCTCCCTTTGCGACCGGGCTCCCGATCGTAGGAGCCGGCGAGGAAAGAATGAGCCGCCCGGTTGTCGATGCCGTGAGCTTGGCTTCCAGTCCGGCAACCGCTTTGATCTGCGCGTTGACCGTCGCGCTGGGCGAGAAGGTACGAACGCGGGCTTCGGCCGTCGCGAATGCGATTGGCCACTGCTGATCCTTGAGGAACCCGATTTGGCCGGCCGTTGAATCGGCGGTGTCGGCAGACTGACGCGCGCTGGCTTCGTCTGGGTGCACCACGCATGGCTCGACCCGAAACGTCTCGCTCAGAGTGTCCGATGTGAGCGAGACCGTAAGCTTGCACGGGCCCGCGGCGCCCGGAGTTAGCGAAGGAACGAAGATGCCAGGCTCCGCCGGTTCTTCGAGCCTCTGTGATTGCGGTGCGTGTCCCTGGACCGAGAGCGTCACCGTCACCGTACCGGACGCCATCGCCTTGAAGGACGTCGGCGCGGTCAAGTCGGTGACGTGGGCGACGAATCGCGACTCGCGGCCAACAGTGAGCGCGTCCCACTCCATGAATAGCTCCGCCGCGTCGGTCCAGATCGTGGTGGACTCGGCGGGGTAGTCGCTGTCTTCGTGTGCGTGGGCCGGCCCACTTTCTTCGGCGTGGGGAGCGTTGTGAGAATGGTCCTGGCTTCCACACCCAGCCACAATCGCCACCAGCAGGGCGCCCCCTGTGCGCGCCGTCATTGGACTGCCCCCCTGGCTCGGGGCGGCTCGTTGCCCCGAGCGCGCAGTAGGTCGAGCTCGGCCAGGCGAGCCTCGTAGCGCAACTCCACGGTGCGGAGACCGGCTGCCACAGCCTGGGCATAGGCGTCGCGAAGCTCCAGCGCCGTTGCTTCGCCCCCGGCAAACGCCGACTCGGTCTTCGCAACCAGAGCGGCGGTGAGTTTCAACCGCCGGGATTCGTGCGCGCGCGCCCGCGCGATACGTGACGCCAGTCGGACGGTCGCTGCCTCCAGCTCGGCCCGTACGCGCCGCTCGAGCAGCTCTCGCGTCGCGCGAGCTCGAGCGGCGCGAGCCTCGCCGCGTTTGCGTTCGGCGTTGCCGCGCGAAAAAAGTGGGACCGAGAAAGACAGCCGGGCGAGGTAGCCACTGGCAACGTCCGAGCCGGCGCCGGTGCCGGGGCCGAAGTCGGTGGAGAGAAAGCCAGCCGAGACGTCGACGGTGGGGATCCACCAACGGTCGGCCGCGCGCATCAAAGCCCGCCCGCTGGCGGCGTCCTCGTCCGCGGCGCGCAGATCGGCGCGATCGGACACAGCGCTATCCGCGTCTTCGGGCGCGGAGGGCAACGAGAGATCATCCGTCGCCGCGATGCGCCCAGGCCGGCCGAGCAGCGCCGCAAGCCGCTTCTCGGCTATCTCCAGCTCGGCTCTGGCGAGGTCGACGCGGTCGTCGTGGTCCGACAACGCCAACTCGAATCGCGCTACGTCGGCACCGGCAACGTCACCCTCACTCGCTCGCCGTTTCAACGATGCCGTGAGGTTTGCGAGCGGCTCGCGCGAACGCTCGAGGCTGGCGAGCCGCAAGCGCGCGCGGGCGGCAGCCCAGTACATCGCCCTCGCGTTGAGCTTCGCCAACCTTTGCGATCGCTCGCCGCGCAGCCGCGCAGCGTGCGCGCTCGAGGCCGCCGCGTCAATGCGCTGTCCACGGCGGCCCGACACGTCGAAGGACCACTCGAGCGTGACCGAGTTCTGCAGTGCAACTCCCTCGGCGTCGGCGAACACCTCTTGCCGCTCGAACGAAACGCCAAGTGGCGCAAGGGTCTCGGCTTCCTCGACGGCGGCGTCAGCGTCCAGCACACCGGCGCGCACCAGGGCGGTCTCGGGAAGCCCCGAGTCCACGATGGTCGTGAACTCCGCGAGGGACAACGAGCGTGCGTTGTCGTTGGCCACAGCGGCCAAGGGCACGCAGGTCATGCAAATCGCCACGAGCCATCGACTACTACTGACGGTAGTAGAGACGCGCGCAAATCTCCCTTTGCATCGGTTCATTGCCTTGTCACAGCAGTGTGGTGCTCAGGCCGAACGCCAGCTCGAGAAGGTGGTGAAGCGGGTCGGCGAGCAGCACCACCGCGACCGCCGTGCTGCCGACGAACGCCGCGGCGCTCCATCCAATCCGGCGGGCGCTGGCTTGTCCGGTGGGGTGGTCGTCGAGGACGGCCTTTACCCGTTGCTCGACCGCGTCGGCGTTGGGCAAAAACGACATGCCGGCGGACATCCGCTCGGGCCCGCGCGCCCAGGCCAGCAAGGCCTCGGCGACCGTGGCACCGTCGCCGACCTGGTCGGCGGCCACGCGGTCGCACAGCTTCTCGGTGGCCTGCGCCCAACCTCGTCGCGCGCGGGTCGCGAGCATTGGCGCTCCAACGACCGCCACGACAGACAGCAGGAGCGACGTCAACAAATCCCGGTTGGCTACGTGAGCGAGCTCATGCGCCAGGACCGCGTCCTTTTGGTCGTCGCCGAGGCGTTGCCAGAGAGCGGAAGACACGAAAATGCGAGCGCGGAGATAGCCGGTCGCAAAGCAGTAGTCCTGGTCGGCGCGGCCAACGAACAGCGGCGTGTTGCCGGCCGCCACCGCCCGAGACGAGCGCGCGATAATCTGCACCCGCCGATGTCCCGTCCACAAAGCTCCCGCTAACTGCGCCCCTCGGACCAAAAACAACGCACCGATAGCCGCGGATGCAGCCACCGCCCATGCTTCGTTGGCCCACGCGCCGCCGTGTACGAGGCAAAGATGAAGGTGGTCATGGTGCGCGTGGGCACCGCAGTGGTCCACGCCCCCAAAAAACGCCGGACACGCCGAATACAGAACAACCGCGCCCGTCACCAGCCCGCCGACCACGACAGGCAAAGACATGGACAGAGCGTTCGCCCGTCGTTCGGCTGCCGGGCCCCACGCCCGAACCCGCGCGTGGGCTAGCCACAGCGAGCCCGTCGCGACAGCGGCTCCGGCCCACGTGACCAACACGAACACCAGGAAGAAACCGATCAAGCTGCCGGGGGCCATCAGTCGGTCTCCCCGTCCGTCTCGCTCCCCGAGGACCGGCGTTTCTGCGCGATCAGCTCCTCGAGGCGCTCCAGGTGTTCTTCGTCCAGGTTTGCGGCCGTGTCCACGAACGCGGTCAGCACCGGTCCGGCCGACTGCTTCATCAAGCCCGTGATGGTCTCTTCGACGAGCGCCTGGTGGTACTGGTCCTGGGACATCGCGGCCGCGTAGACGTACGCATTGCCCGCGCGCTGGCGCTCGAGCAGGCCTTTTTTGAACAGCCGGTCGAGCGTCGTCATGACGGTCGTGTAGGCGAGCTCGTCCCGCAGGCGCTCGACCACATCGCGGACCGACATCGGCTCCCCCTTCCACAGGATCGCCATCAGACGCTGCTCGAGTTTGCCAAGCGCTTTCACGGGTCTTCAGTAGTTCACGGCGTTCTTACTACTGTCAATAGTAGACCCAGCTGAGCCGCCCCGCCCCGGACGGCGGTGGTCGAGTAAGCTTCTTAAACCACTCGGGATTCGCTTGTCAGTCGCTGGTTCCGGTTGGCCGCCGGGGCGGGGTCGCCGCGCGAGTTCATCGACGCGGCGACCGGACCAAACGGAAGCTGACGCCGTGGCAATTACGGCTGGGTGGCCTCGATGTAGCCGAAGTCCGTGTCTTCGTACGAGGTGTTCTCGGGCGCGTCGACGGGGTTGAGCACGACGCCGGTAAAGACGGTCTGACGATCTTCTTGCCCTTCGACCAGCCGGGTCTCGCGGTAATAGCCCGCGAGGGTGCCGCTGTTGTTGTTGCCCCACAGCAACTCGACTCGGTCGCTGGCGCCGGCTCCCGGCGCGAACGGGAAGTTCACGAAGTGGGCGCCGTCGGCGTCCCAGCGGACCGCGCGGGAGTTGGTGAAAGAGGCTCCCTCGCCGACGAAGCCGACGACTTCCTGCGCGTCGTTGATGTCGAAGCAGCTCGGGGTGAGCTCGGCGCCGCCTGGCGCTCGCTCGAGGGTTTCGCGCATGCCGCCGCCGGCCGGGTAGATGTGGCAGCGGTCGTCGGCGACGCCGTCTTCGGAAAACGCCACCAGGTCGCCGGCGGCGTTGGCGCCGGCGACGTTGGTGAACGTGCGGCCGAGGTCGTTGGTGATGGCGGTCTCCGTGCCGTCGGGGGCGATGACGGTGCCGACGTTCATTGCGTCGAAGACCTTGAGGCCCGTGATCGTGCCGTCGTTGCCGAGGTTCCACGGTGCGAACGAGTCGAGATCTTCCAGGGTACCGCCGACGTTCTTGGCCCCCGAGCACGAGACGTCGTCGCACCAAAGACCGATGAAGTCGCCGTTGTCGTTGAGCCCGGTCGCCCACTCGAACGCGTCTGCCTGCAGGACGATCTCGTTGACCGTCCCGTCGGCTTCGATGATGCACTGGGTTCTCGCCTCGACCGAGAGGCAGCTAGCGACCACGTCACCGTTGTTGTTGATGTCCTGAATCTCGATGCCGAGGGGGTACTCTTCCAGGACGATGGCGCGCGCCTCGTAGAGCCGGCCGCCGCTGACGGTGCCCAGGGCCGGGGCGATCTGGACCTCGACGCTGCCGGTCTCTTCACCGTCGCCGCCGCGCTCGCGCAGGGTGTAGGTGAATTCGACGGTGCCGCCCGGGTCGTCGGCGGCCGGGGTAAAGCGCACGACGCCGTCGCTGCCCAGATCCGCGCGTCCGCGCGCCGGGGCGCTCAGGGCGACGATGTCCCAGTCGCCGGTCAGGGTGTCGTTGGCGATGACGTCGATGAGCACCGGAATGTTCCGGGTGGTGAGCGCCGTGTCGTCGGCGGTCGCCGCCGTGCCGCCGGGATCGTCGGGCGGGTCGTCGGGCGGATCGTCGGTTCCCGTATCGCTGGTGGTCGTATCGTCTCCGTCGTCGTCACCGCAACCGCTGGTAACCAGGCCAGCCATCGCAACGAACAACGCCAGCACCCAGTATCGGCTCGTTTGCCTCATCGTCGTCTCTCCAAGGAAGGATCAATCCCGGCTGCGCCCCGCGAAGAAGGATTCCTGCGCTCGGTCGCACCGTTAAGAAAACAGCGGGCCTTTGCCCCTCGAACTACCGAATGTTCGTGTGCTCGAGAACGACCTGCACCTCGTCGAGAGCAGCTCCGCCGAGAACGACCCGGTAGTCGCCGCCGGCCTCGGGCAGCTGGAACTGCGCCCATCGAACGATGTTTTCGCAGCCGCTCGTCACGTCGTCCTGGACCGCCTCGATGGGCGTGCCGTCGGCCTCGAAGACCCGAATCGACACCGGGTGGTTGAACAGCAGGGCCGTGTTCTGGTCGTTGCGCATCGCGGTGAGGGTTAGCCACGAGTCGCGCGACTCGAGCTCGGGGGCGGTGGATGGTTCGGGCTCGACGGCGGCCTCGTCGACGAGGCGAACGCGGTACGCGATGTGCGGAATGTCGAGGAGAATGTCCGACGCCAGCTCCGGGCTCGTCGCCGCGTCTCGACCTTCGAAAGGCCCCGAGCGGGCGTGGCCGCACGCGTGGTCGATTTCGCCCAGGTCGGGTTCCGGGGCCGGGGCCCACAGCTGCCCTTCCGGGACCGCGTGGACCCGAAGTCGATAGGCGCGGACGAATCCCTGCACGTCGCGAAAGCTTCCGACGACGTCACCGGCGTCGTTGGCACCGTGGGCCCAGCTGTCGAGGGCGTTGGGGAGGACCAGCGCAAAGCGCTCCGCCGGGTCGGTCGCCAGGAATGCCTGCCATCGCCCCGATGTCGACCGCTCGCTGCCGACGAACAGGCGCTGGTCGCCATCGACGACGTCCTCGATGCGGAGCTGGTCGGCGCCGTCCGCGGGGGGCACCGCCGTCACGGTGGCGCCGTCGACCAGAAGCCCATCGCCGGTGGCGAGCTCGCCAACGACCAGGTCGCCCGTGGCCGCGTAGGCCCGCGCGTCGACCCCGTCGAGGGCCGGATGCGCGACGGTGGAATCCGCGTTTTCGAGAAGCACGGAGGAGCCCCCTTCGCGCTGAACGGAAAGCACCATGGCGCCGTCGGTCTGGCGCCCGACCGGGCGCGTTTCGAGCGCGCCGGCGACCGACCACCGCAGGACCGGCTCGGTGCCCGTGTCCTCGAACCCTTCGAGTGCGTCGTCGACGCGGGTGACGCCGAGAACCGACGAGCCCTCGAAGCGAAGCAGCCGCGTGAGGCCTGCCGAGCCGACGTCTTCGTGGCTGCCGGCGTCGACGATCCAGCCGGTCTCGTCGTCGCTGCCAAGGCGCCGGTGGCCCAGGGCGCGGCCGTCGTCGGCAACGTCGCGCAGGACGGTCCACCAGGCGGTGCGGTCGCCATCCGGGGCCGGCGCAGCATCCAGGCCGTCGAACTCGACCTGGTAGATGGTTTCGTCAATCTCGACGAAGGTCGTGGCCTCAACGGTGACGGTGACCTCCGCTTCACCGATCACGTCGAAGCCGTCGACGACGCGGTAGCGAAAGCTGTCGGCGCCGCTGTAGCGCCAGCCCGGTCGGTAGCGCACGGCCCGGCCGAGCGCGGCCGAGCGAGTCGCGACCGCCTCTCCGTGCTCGGGCTCCGCGACAATCACGATCTCGGCCGAGGCCGGTACCGGACCGTCGTTGTCGAGCACGTCGAAGGTAACGACCCAGTCCCTCGGCACGGTGAGTTCGTCGGCACCGAGCTCCGGGGGCGCGTCGTCATCGCCAGAAGTGTCGTCGCCGGAAGTATCGTCACCGGAGCTCGTGTCGTCGTCAGAGCCCGAGTCGGTGGTTGTCTCGCCATCGCCGGACGAGTCTGCCGTGGGCGACTCGGAGTCGTCCCCGCAGGCTGCGACGAGCAAACACAGGGCGGCGGCCAGCGCGATGAGAGTGGGGCGCGGGAGCGACGGCCCGGGCACACGTGACGACATGGGAACTGCCTCGGTTCGATGTTGGGGGATCCGGCTTACGATTTTGCCACGGTGCAACAAAAGCAACCATGTTGCAACAACGGGATCAGGGCAACGAACGTCGCGCCCCGAACTCGAGACTTTCGTCCTGCGAGAGGTAGAAGTTGGCCGACTTCAAGCGTCGGTGTTTTCGAAGCGAGACCCAAGGGGCCGGCGCGTGGTGTGCCTTCGGCGCTTCACCGACCGGTCTGGCGGCGGGGGCGCGTTGCCGGCGCAACGCGGTGTCCGCCGGTCTACTGGACTTCGACGGGCAAGGGGTCGGAGGCCTGGTCGGCGTGGTTGACGTGCCAGAGCAACATCTCGAGGTTGGCGACGCCGGTTTGCTCGGGAAAGATGTCCAGGGTGTCGCAGTAGTAGATTGGGACCAGCTCGCCGTCGGTGCGCAGGGCGTACTGGGCCGGGCCCCCGGGCTCGTCGGGGTGGGCGACGTTGGGCCAGGCAATCACCGTGGTCGCGTCGTTGCGGGGAAAGTAGCGCACCGAGAACTCGCCGCAGGTGGGGGCCGCCGCCGCCGAGGTGTCGATGGCCGCAATGTCCAGGTCGGTTTGCTCGCCCCGCATGCCGACGAACAGGCTGGCCGGGGGTCCGCCGGCGCGCAGAGGCTCGAGCACGCCTCCCTCGCCGACCACGGCGGGCGGCAGGGCGTCGAGGGAGTCGCCGTTGGCGTCGAGCCAGGCGGTGTCGCGGGTCCAGGTGGCCAGCAGGGTGTTGGTGGTGGCCTCGAAGACTTCGAGCTCGTCGAACGAGCCGTGGCCTCCGCCGCCGTCGCGGTCGTCGTCGACGGCGAGGCCGTCGTCGCCGCAACCGGCGGCAAACAGCCCGGCAAGCAGGGCGGCGGCGATTCGAAGAACAGGCGAAGCGGCAGGTCGGTGCATAGCGTCCTCGTGGGTACCTGGTCAGTACCCGATCAATAGGAGAGGCGGTAGGTCAAAGAGAGCCCCAGGCCAGACTGGGGCGCGACGTCTTTGATGCGCGACAGGTGGTCGCGCCAGACGCGGTCAGTAAGGTTAAAGCCACGCGCGGTGACGGTATGGCCGACGTTGCCCACCTGGCCGCTCCAGCCGGCGCGGGCGTGCAGCAGGGCGAAGCCGTCGGTCGGGGCCTGGGGTAGCTCCATGACGTCGCCGATCTGCACCGCGTCGGGCACGCGGCCCTGGCGCGCGGCGCCCTGGACTTCGACGGCGCCGAAGAAACCGGCGCGGGCGTAGCGCACGGCGGCGTGGCCGTGCAGCGGCGCAATGAACGGCAGCGGGTCGTTGGTGTCGCGCTGTTCGGCGCGCACGTACGACAGGGTGGCCTCGACGCTGACGCCGTAGCCGATGTTCCAGGTGCCCGTGCCCTCGGCGCCGACGAACAACGCGTCGACCCCGGTGGCTTCGAACACCGGGGTGTCCCGAGGGCGGGTGCCCTCGCGAAACACGCGCACGGTTTCGAGGGTCGGCGTGTAGTAGATGAAGTCGTCGATGCGATTGGCAAACACGGCGGCCTCGGCCGACACGGTGTCGCTTTCGCCGCGCACGAACACGTCGACGCCGTGGCCGACTTCGGCCGCGAGGGCCGGGCTGCCGATGTCGAAGGAAAAGTCGGCCAGGTGGGGACCGTCGGAGTACAGCTCCTGCAGGTTGGGCGCTCGAGACGACCGCGCGAGATTGACGCCCAGGCGCCACTGGGGCGCAAAGTTCCACATGGCGGCGAGCGAACCCGATAGCAGCGAGAACTGTCGCGACGACACGGGCTTTACGATGGTGCGCTCGGTCGTGCGCACGTCGATGTCGGACAGGTCGTCGGGCGACAGCCCCGCGTTTTCGTAGCGCCCCCCCGCGATGAACGAAAACCGCGGCAGGTCGAGCTGCTCGAAGGCGAACACGCCGGCGCGCCATTCGTCGCCGCTGCGCACGCCGGGCGCGTTGCCGCCCGCCACCAGATCCTGCAGCGAGCCCGACAGACCGAAAGCTCCGTGCCATCGGCGCTCGTCGTCGATCCGGGTGTTGTGGCGCGCCACGAGGTTCGACTGCAGCCCTTCGAGCTCGAACAGCGCGCCAACCGCGCGGCGGTCGGCAATAACGCCTTCGATCTCGTCGTGCAGGTAGCGCGTGCCGCTGGTGGTCCACTCGAGGCTCTGCAGCGGGGCAATGCGCGGAGAGTCGTAGAACACCTGCAGGCGCCCGGCCAGTCGGCGCGCGTCGATGTTGGCGCCGCCCGGATGCCCGCCGGGCACCAGCTCGCCGTTGAACTCGCCGGGCACGCCGTACTCGGTGTCGAGGTAACGCACCGACGCGCCGATCAGGCCCCAGTCGGGCAGGTAGCTGGCGCCGGCGGCCAGTCCGAAAGACTGCAGGTCGGTGTTTTCGAGGTTGCCGTCGGGGGTGCGCAGGTCGCCGGACCGGCGCGTCGATTCCTCCAGCCGCACGACGACCGGACCGACCGGTACCCGCACCGACGCGCCCTGGCCGACGCCGAGGGTCGCCGAGTCGGCCATGGTCGCAAACTCGGCGGTGACCCGGTCCTGGCGCTGCTGGGGAATGTCGTGGCGCACCACGTCGACCACGCCGCCGAGGGCGTTGCCGCTGAAGATCAGGCTCGCCGGGCCGCGAACGATATCGATTCGCTGGGCGGTCAGGGGCTCGACCATGACGCCGTGGTCCGAGGCGCTCCAGTACAGATCGCCGGTGCGAAAGCCATCTTCGAGCATGAGTACCCGATCGCCGGCCAGGCCGCGAATGGTCGGCCGGGCGGCTCCCGGGCCGTTGAAGGCCACGGCCACGCCGGGCTCGGAGGCGATGGTGTCCGGCACGCTCGACCCCATCTTTTCCTGCAGGTCGATCTGCTCGAGGGTGCTGGTCGGCGCGAATACGTCGGTCGTCTGTCGGTCGACGATGACGATGACTTCGCCGGACTCGCTGCCGTCGGGCACGAGCCGGACGTCGACGGTGGGCGAGTCGTCGTTGTTGAGCAGGCGCTGGGCGGGCAGGTAGCCCTCGCAGAGCACGTCGAGCTGGCCCGCGCGCGAGGCGAGGTCTCGGAACACGACGGTGCCGCTGTCGTCAGTGGAGCCCGACGGCGACTTTCCCTCGCCAGCGGCGACCACGACGGTGGCGCCCGCGACCGGTTCTTCGGTCATCTCGTCGACCACGACGATGGTGAGCGGCACCGCGTCGGCCCGGGCCGGCGCTGTCCCGGAGACCATCGTCACGGCGAGGGCCAAAACGGCGGCGGTTCGTGCGGCGGCGCTCGCCGGGTGTGTACATCCGGGGTTCATTACAGCGGTCGTCCACTCGTGCCGCCGCGCAGGCCTGGCCACAGGGACCAGTCGGCGCGGTCGTCGGTTCGCAGGGGCGTCGGCATTCGGCGCCGCACGTTGTCGCCCAGGCGCTCGGCCTCGTCGTGGCCGATGCGGCTGGCGATTTCCCAGTTGGTCAGATCGAAGCCGAGCCGGGCGAGGCGGCGCACGTCGCGCGGCACGGTGTCGTCGTCGAGACCGTGGCGAACGCGCTCCAGCAGGTAGTCGACGAACCGCTGGCCTCGCAGGTACGTCGCTTCGGCCCGGGTGGAGACCCGGTGACTGCCGGCATCGAGCTCGAGAGCGAGGTTGGCAAGGGTGTTCGTCGGGATGTCTCGGTAGTCCTCGGCGGTGACTCGCTCGATGTAGAGCATGGCGACGGCGACGCCGTGCCGCATGGTGGGGTCGCGAAGCTCGCCGTTGTCGCGGCCGGCGTCGGCTCGGTCCGACACCACCGGCCAGGACAGCGCGCGGTTCTTGAGGGCTACGATGCCCATGGAGGGCTTGTCGGGGTGGTACGAGTTGCGAAACAGGTGGACCTCGGGAAACACCCGGGTGATCGAGGCCAGCACCATGTCGACCTGGTCGGGCGTGAGCTGGTGCATGGGCAGCCACTGGCAGAACACGCCGCCGTCGGTGAGCGCGTTTTCGACCGCGCGAAAGTGCTCGACGCTGTAGAGGCGGCCGACGCCCGACGACCAGGGCAAAAACAGGTCGCCGACGATGACGTCGAAACGGTCCTTGGCCGCCCGTATGTAGGTGCGGCCGTCTTCTTCGATGACCGTGGCTCGCTTGGCGTCGACAATGCCGCCGTTGTCGTCGGCGAAGTGGCGCCGCGCCGCCTCGATCACTGCCTCGGACAGTTCGAGGACCTCGACTTGTTCGACCGTCGAATGGTCCAGGGCCGCGCCCGCCGAGACCCCCGTGGCCAGCCCGATCAGCGCGACCGATGAAGGCGCCGGGTGGAGCAGGAGCGGCAGATGGGTTTGCCGGGCCTGGTCGGCGGCCGCCGCCGTACTGCCGAGGACGTACTGGTTGTTGACGACCATCGCGCGCCCCATGTCGCCTTGCTCGACCACGGCCAGCGTGCCGTGCCGCCCGCTGCGCACTTCAATGACCTCGAAGCCCATGTGTTCGTTCACCGTGGGCAAACCGGGCAACGCGGTCGCGGCGAGCGCCAGCACGGCCGCCGAGCAGGCGATGGGCAACGCGGCGGTCCGAGCGCCGCCACCGGCGCGGACGGCCACCGCCAGACCGGCCAGGGCGTAGAGGGCGCCGACCGCCGCCAGGGCGACGTACGGGCCGAAGGCCGGCAAAAGAACGAGTTGAGCGAGCTCGGCGCCGAGCAGGCCGCCCACGCCGTTAACGGCGAGCAGGCGCCCGACGCGCCGCGACGTTTCGCGGGCGTCGCGGGTGCCGAGTCCTCGGATGAGCGCGGGAAACACCAGGCCGATGGCCAGGGCGCTGGGGCCGATCACGGCCATGGTCAGGCCGATGATTCCCAGGATGAACGACGGCAGACCGGTGGCGGTCTGGAGGCCGGTGCCGTTTTGCACCAGGGCCCAGTAGGCCAGCGGGGCGGTCGCCAGCAGCGCGCCGCCGACAGCCAGGGCCGACACCAGAAGTCGCGGCAGCCCCAGGCGACGCAGCGCGAACGGCGTCATGGCCGCCGCCGCGGCCAGCAGGGCAATGACCGCGGCCAGGATGGCGGTCGGCGCGGCGAAGGACATGGTCGTCACCAGCATAAGCAGGTGCACGGCGACGACTTCGGTTGCGAGAACGCCGGCCCCGGACACGAACGCCAGCGCGTACAGCGTGCGGGGCGGCAGGCTTTGGAGCCGGGCCGTCGCGCCGGGGACCTCGTCGGTCGCCGGGGGTGCGATCGCGGTGCGACTCGCGCGATGGAGCACCAGGGCGGTGGTGCCGGCGATGAGGTTGAGCCCCATGGCTAGCAGCATGGAGCCGCGCATGCCGAGGGCGTGAAGCAACCAGGCCGACAGGGCCAAAAGTCCCAGCACGGCGCCGGCTGTGTTGGTGCTGTACAGCCACAGGCCGTCGCGGCCGGGGTCCGTGCGCTCGCGGCCGAGCGCGGCGATGGCCAGGGGTAGGGTTGCCCCCATCGCCATGGCCGGTGGCACGACGACTCCGGCAGACACCGCGAGCTTGACCCACTCGCCGAGACCGCTGCGAATGCCGTCGACGCCGACGGCGGGCCACAGCCACTCGGACCAGCCGGCCAGGGTGATGGCGGGCAGACTCAGGGCGGCGATGAGCAGCTCCGCTCCGGCAAGAGCCAGCCACGGGCGCTGAATGCGTGAGACGAACCGGCCGGCGCCCGCGGCGCCCAGCGACAAGCCGAGAAAGAACGCGCCAAGAACTCGCGCGCTGGCCGACGCGCTGCTGCCCAGGACGTCGAGCAGCGCTCGAGTCCACAGGAGCTCGTGGGCCAGGGCGGCCGCGCCGCTGGTGGCGACGAGGGCAAAGCAGAGCCAGCGACGGCTACTCGAGGACATACCGAATCTCGAACTCGGTTTCGAGCGGCTCGGCAGAGCCGACAACGACCGCGGACGCGCGGTACTGCACGGTCCACTCGCCCGGCTCGGAGAATCCCATGTTGTAGTGGTCGTGGCCTTCGGAGAGCTCCATGTCGTCGCCGGCGTCGATGCCGTCGCACGACGACATGAAAAAGCGCGGCGGAAATCCGTCTTGCCAGATCGAGTAGTTTCCGAAGCCGCTGGGCGAGTCGACGGAGATCAGGCCGAGCCGGATTTGCGAGTCCTCGAGGTCGGCGTCGCCAAACGCCGCAGCGATGCCGAGAAACGGTGACTCGGCGTCGTTGGCGTCGCGCAGGCTTTGAGGCAGCCACGAGATCTCGTCCCCCGACTCGGCGCATAGCGGCGCGAACGCGCCGCCGTCGTCGTCGGGGCGCACGAAGCGCGCCTTCGAGCGCACTTCGATGTCGTCGAGAGAGACCGCGCCGCTCGTGAGAAAGGTGCCGTCGATGGTGGCGCCGGTCGCGAGCAGGACGGCGTCCAGGGCCGGCTCGCCGTCGACATCGACAAGCTCGATGAGAACGTCGGCGTGGCCGTCGGTGTAGGGCGCCGGGCTGCCGTCATCGCTGCAGCCGACCGCGAAGAGGCCCAGCAGTGCCGCGCACGCGCGGGCCGTGCGGATCGCTTGTGCTCGTCGTACTACCGGCACCGGCTACTCCAAGATGTAGCGAACGTCGAAGTCGGCGGAGATGTCGTCGCCCGACGCCTCCAGCTGGCCGGTGACGCGATAGGTCACGGTCCACTCGCCGGCTTCGGAGAACGCCATGTTGAAATGGTCGTGGCCGACCGGAAGCTCCATGACGGCGCCGGTGTCGACGCCGGCGCAGGAGGAAAGAAAGAAACGGGGCGGAAACCCGTCGCGCCACAGGGCGTAGGTTCCCGCCCCGGAAGGCGAGGTGATGGCGGCGAGAGCGACGGAGAGCTCGTCGTCCACGAGGTCTCCGCGCTCGATGCCGTTTTTGATGCCGAGAAACGGTGCCCCGTTCTCGACGGCGTCGCGGTTGTTCTGCGGCAGCCAGAGGACGGACTCGCCGCTGGCTACGCACAGATCGTCGAATGCGCCCCCATCCTCGGCGGGCCGGGCGAACGTGGCCGCGGAGGTGGGGGCGACTTCGGTGAGCTCGTACTCGCCGGAGACGTCGTCCTCGCCATCGAGCGTGACTCCGTCGAGCTGCCAGAAGCTAACGAGGCTTCCGGTTTGGTCGTCGAGGTAGAAGGAAAGATCGCCATGGCCGGCCGTCCACTGCAGCGGCGCGGGCTCCGGTTCCGGATCCGGATCCGGATCCGGGTCGGGATCTGGGTCCGGGGTGTCTCCGGTGGTCGAATCCCCGTCGCCGGTCGTGTCGGTTCCGCTTCCGGTCGTGTCGTCGTCCGATGGTTCTGTCCCGTCGTCGCCGCAGCCGGGGGCCGCAACGAGCAACGAGCAAAGACCAACGGCGAGCGCCAGCTCGCAAACGGATCGAAGACCAGGCGTTCTATTCATCTTCTACGTCTCCAGGTGGTTTGGGGGCTACTGGCCGATGTCGTAAACCACTTCGAACTCGGTCGCGGGCGTGGTGCCGTCCTCGACCAGCTCGCCGCTGACGCGGTAGCGCACGGTCCAAAGGCCCGGGTCGCCGGCGAAGCCCATGTTGAAGTGGTCGTGGCCGATAGCAAGTTGAGACACGTCGGAGCTGTCGACGCCGTCGCACGACGACATGCGGAAGCCGGGCGGAAAGCCGTCTTTCCACATGGAGTAGGCGCCGGTGCCAGCGGGGCTCTCGACGCTGACGAGCTCGAGATTCAGCACGTCGCCCACGAACATACCGGCGTCGACCTCGGCGGCGATGCCCATGAAAGGCACGTCGGCGGAGGACGCATCGGCGTTGCCCTGGGGCAGCCAGTAAAGCGACTCGTTGTTGGCGACGCAAAGCGGCGCGAAGAAGTCGCTGTCGACCGCCGGGCGGGTAAAGGTGGCGTCGGTCTGAACCGATACGCGACCGATGTTGTACGCGCCGTCGACGTCGTCTTCGCCGTTGACCGTGGCGCCCTCGGCAAAGAGGACGACCTCGAACTCGCCCTCGAGGGCGTCGAACTCGAACGCGAGGTCGGCGTGGCCGGCCTGGTACGAAACGGGCTCGCCGCTGCCGTCGTCTTCACCGCCGTGGCCGTGTCCGTCGCCGTCGTCGTCATGGTCATGCCCGTCACCGTCGTCGTCGTGCCCGTCGCCGTCGTCGTCGTGTCCGTCGCCGTCGTCGTCGTGTCCGTCGCCGTCGTCGTCGTGCCCGTCGCCGTCGTCGTCGTGTCCGTCGCCGTCGTCGTCGTGCCCGTCGCCGTCGTCGTCGTGCCCGTCACCGTCGTCGCCGTCGTCGTGCTCGGTGCACTCGATCTGGGCCACCCGGGTCACGTCGCAATCGTATCCGTCATCCACCACGAGCTGCAGACCGAAGCTGCCAGCAGTGGTGCAGGTGTACACGGTGCTCGCCGCCGACGGGTCGGCGATGGTGCCTTCGCTCACCGACCACGCGTAGGTAACGGCGTGGCCGTCGGCATCCGTCGCCGATGCCGACAGGTCGATGGTGTTGCCAATCTCGGCGCTCAGCGGCGACACGACCATCGAAACGGTCGGGCAGCGGTTGACTTCGCCTTCGACGATCACGTCGCCATCGCCGCGGTCTTCCCCAGCGCCGCAGTTCAGGGTGACCGAGGCGAGCGCGACCGCGCCGGCCTCGGGAATGTCGAAGTCAGCCGAGCCGCTGCAGCTCGCGCCGCGGTCGGTGACTCCGACGAGTGCGACCGTGTAGCCGAGGGCAACCGGAATGCCGCTGATCTGAGTCGAGATGGTGTCGCCGTCGTCGCCGACGTCGATGGTGCCGGTCAGGTCGTCGGTCAGGGCTCCACCGGAGATGGTCCAGTCGACCGACACGAGCTCGGAACCGTCGGCGAGCACGACCGCGAGGGTGCCGGCCGTTGGATCGTTGGTTGGCCGGTCGCTGGAGCAACCGGCGGTTGTTGCGAGCGCGGCGGCGAGGAGCCACGCCAGCTGGGTGAACGCTTTAGGGGGGTGTTTCACAGGTTGTTGCCTTCTCTGATGCAGGGAGACGCGCCGGACCCAACGTCAGGCCGCGGTCGCTTCGGTCCTCTACTACTGAACGCAACGAACTTGCAACGAGCCGGAAAGAGGTTCCCGCTAGCAGCTTCAATCGAAAATCGACGAACAGTACGAAGCACAACGACAAAGAAAGCGAGAGATAGGATTCGCGTTGCCCTGCATACTGTAACTGCAAGCTTATTGCAAAGGTTTCTAACTCGCGGTAACCGATCGTCGAAAGGGTACGTATGCTGTCGGCAACCAACGTAGGAAAAGACTTTGGCTCGGTTCGGGCCATCGACGAAGTAACGCTGGGCGTCGAGCCGGGCGAAGCGGTCTGCCTGCTAGGAGCCAACGGCGCCGGCAAGACAACAATGATGAACCTGTTCCTGGGCTTTCTTCGGCCCGACCGCGGACAGGTGCGCGTTGCGGGTAAGGACCCTTACGCACAACCCGCCCAGGCGCGGGGGGCTATCGCGTACATACCGGAGAACGTCGCGCTGTACGAGACCATGACCGGGCTTGAAAACCTGGCGTTCTTCGATCGGTTGGCCGGGCACCGTCGCCGCGAGCGCGAGCTGCTCGACTACCTCGACGCCGCGGGACTCTCCGCCGAGCAGGCCCGGCGACCGGTTCGCGGGTATTCGAAAGGCATGCGGCAAAAGGTAGGCCTGGCCGTCGCGGCGGCAAAGGACGCCCGCGTTCTTTTGCTCGACGAGCCCATGTCGGGGCTCGACCCGAGCGCTGCCCGCGACTTCACGACGCGACTCAACGAATTCAAACAAGAGGGGCGCGCGGTGCTCATGGCGACCCACGACATCTTTCGCGCCAAGGAGTGCGCGACCCGTCTCGGGATCATGAGAACCGGTCGCCTCATGGACGTCGTTGACTCGGAGCGCATGGACGCGGTGGAAATTGAGAAGGTCTATCTCGAGCACATGGGGCGCGAGGCGGCGGCGTGACCAGACTCGTGTTCCTGCGCGAGTTGCTCGAGTACTCGCGAAATCGAACGTTTCGATGGCTGTTTCTCGCGGTCGTCGCGCTCACCGCGGTGGCCGCCATCGACGGCTGGAATCGGGCGCGCGAGGCAACCCGCGCTCGCGAGGCCGCCGAGGCCACCGACCACCACGTGTGGGTCAATCAAGGCCCCAACGGGCCCCACGGTGCCGCTCACTTCGCCCGCTACGCGTTTCGTCCGACGCCCCCCCTGGCCGCGTTCGAGCCGGGCGTCTTCGACTACGCCGGGGCGGCCGTGTGGATGGAAGCGCACACGCAAAACCCCACGACCCTGCGGCGCGCCGAAGACACGCTGGCCCGGGCGCCACTACCGGCACTGTCGCCGGGATGGGTCGTTCGCGTGGTCGGTAGCCTGGCCCTGATGGTGCTGCTCTTTCCCGCGGTCGCGCGCGAACGCGAGCGCGGCACGCTGCGGTATCTCGCAGCCACGGGGGTTACCGGCGCCGCGTTCGTGATCGGCAAAGTCGCGTCCGCGGCGGCGGCGGCGGTCGCGGTCACCATCGCCGCGGTTACGGTCTCGTTGCTTCCGGCGCTGCTCGGGGGCGAATCCGTAGAGCCGGGGCAAGTGGCCGCCGTGGTGCTCGTGCACGCCGTCGGTCTCGTTGCCTTCGGTTTGCTGGTTGTCGCAGTGTCGGCGCGCTGTCGCACCTCGGGGAGCGCCCTGGTCGGCGCCGCCGTGCTGTGGCTGGCCTGGGTGGTGTGGATTCCGGCCATCGGGGCTCAGCTGGCGACCACGCTTCACCCCGACGTAGACGAACTCACGTTTAAAGAGGCAATTCAGCTCGAGGCGCAAACGCCGTTCTGGAAAGGCAAGGCGCGGGGCCCGGCCATCGCGGCCTTTGAAGAGAAGGTGCTGGCCGAGTACGGAGCCGAGCGCTTCGACGACCTGGGCTTCAGCCGCGCCGCGCTCGAGCTGCAGGCCCACGAGGAGTTCGCAAACGCGGCCTACGATCGGCTCTACGGCGATCTGCACGCGACCCATCGCGGCCAGGACCAGACGCTGCGCCTGGCGGCCCTTGCTTCGCCGCTGCTCGCCGTGGAGCGAGTGTCTCGCGGCATCGCGGGCACCGATCTCGCGGCCCAGCACGCGTTTGCCGAGCAGGCCGAAGCCCACCGGCGCCGCATGATCGCGCAGCTCAACCGCGACATGATGGAGAACGCCGGCGACCAGGCGTTTGAATACAAAGCCGACGCCAGGCTCTGGCGACAGATCGAGGACTTTCACGGGGCGACGCCGGAGGGCGGCGCGACCCTGGGGCGGTACGGGATCGAGCTGCTGTCGCTGTTGGTGTGGCTTGCCATGGCGGCGGCAGCCGCGATGGCCTGGACCCGGCGGGCGCTGCGCGTGGAGGCGGTCTCGTGATTGGTCTCCTGCTGCGCAAGGACCTGCAGGGGCTGGTTCGCCGGTCGCCGCTGCGCCTGGGCCTCGTGGTGCTCTACGCTGCCCTGGCGGTGTGGGCCGGGGTCGATGGCCTGCGCTGGAAGAAAGCCGTGGTCGACGTGCAGTCGCAGCGGTCCGCGGACCTGCTCAAGGACCGGGCCGAGTGGATGGCCGAGCTCGAGGACGTCGTAAAGAACGGGGCGAAGACGCCGTTTGCGGCGCGACCCATGAAGCTGACCCTGCAGGCCGCCTTGCCGCCCGGGCCGTTGGCTGAGCTCGCCCACCAGCGCGAGAGCATTCACCCGCATACGACGCAACTCAGCGGGTTTCGCAACGACGCGTCGCTGTTTCGCCGCTATGAGGTCGAGGGGCCGTCGGCTCTGGCCATGCCGGCCTTCGACCTCACGCACCTGGCCATCGTTTTGTTTCCCCTGGTGTTGTTGCTGCTCGTGTTCGACGCTCTGAGCGGCGAGCGGCAGTCGGGGCGTCTTCGGTTGTTGATGGTCCAGGGCGCGCGTCCTGGCCAGCTGGTGGTGGCCCGGCTTTTGACGGTCGCGGTTCCGCTGTGGGCGGTGACGGTCCTCGTCGCCACGGCCGTGGCGCTGCTCGGCAGCGGCAGCGCGGCACTGGGCGGCCGACTCGTCCTTTGGCTGGTTGGGTTTACCGCCTACGCGGCCTTGTGGATGGCCATCGCGGCGTGGATCGCGGCTCGGTTTTCCCGCGGTTCGGAAGCGGCGATGGCCGCCCTGGTGGCCTGGGTGGTCGGGGTCTTGCTGGTGCCGTCGTTTGCCCAGTTCGCGGCCGAAGCGGTGTATCCGACGCCGTCGAGAGTTGCCTACTTGAGTGACGCCCGCGAGGCCGAGGGCCAGGCGCGGCGCGAGCTCGACCGCCGCACCGACGTGTACATGACCGAGCACGGCCTGGAGACCGGCAAGGCAGACGAAGGCGTACCGGGGTTTTACCGGGCTTCGTACCTGGCGAACGTTCACGTCAACGCGAGCACGGCTCCCATGATGGCGCGCTTCGAGCAGCAGCGGGCGGCGCAGGCCCGGGTTGCCGACCGGGTCCAGTTCGCGGCGCCTCCGATGCTCGCCCATCGCATCTTGCAGGACGCGGCCGGCGCGGGCGTGGGCAGAGCCGCCGAGTTTCGGCGCGAGGCCCGCGAGCATCTCCAGTCGCTGCACGAAGCCGTCGGCCCGGCGACCGTCGGGCGAACGCGCCTGTCCCTCGAGCAGGCCCGGGCCATACCCGAGTTTCGCTTTGCCGAGCCGCCGGTCGCGGTCGGTACGTGGCTTGGCGTCGGTTGGCTGCTGTTGTTGGCCGCACTCGGGTTCGTCGCCGCCCGCCGCGCGATCGGCGGCGTCGTGCCGCTCGACACCTGACCCGTCTTGCGAACGGCTCTTTCGGCAGAAACAACGTTGTTCGATTGAGAAGCCGCGGGCCGGCACCGGGGCTCATTACGCCTGTTTCATGGGCTAGAGTTGGGTGGTGAGCGACGAAACCCCCGTGGAGGTGCCGGTCGAAAGGCTCAGTGACGAGGCGCTCCAAGGCATCGTCGACGACTTCATCTTGCGCGAGGGCACCGACTACGGCATTCACGAGACGGCGCTGCAGACGAAACGAGATCAGGTCATGGCTCAAATCAAAGCCGGCACCGCCGTCATCACGTTCGATCCGGATACCGAGACCTGCACCCTCGTCCGCCGCGAACGCTAGGTGCGCCGGGGCGTCGCTTGCGCTACCGGCTTTGCGATTGTCTCGCCGTTTGGCGATGGCGCGTCGTCGACGCCCGCGCTGCCGTCGAGGACTGAACCCGACGCCGGCTACAGGGCGAACGCCGCGTCGTACTCGGGGTCGCCGGCGTTGTCGAGCACGCGCCGGGCGACGTAGTCGCCGAGCGCCGGGCCGTGCTTAAAGCCGTGGCCCGACCCGCCGCCGACCAGCCAGACATTGTCGAACGACGGGTGACGGTCGACGAGAAAGTGGTCGTCGGTGTTGCCCGTGACCTGGCAAACCCGGGTATCGACCAGGGGCTGGCCGCGCAGGCCGGGAAAGCGGCGGTACAGGTACTCGTAGGCGCGTCTGGCGCGGAACGCCGTGACGCGCCGGTCGTCGAGATCGGGGTCGAACTGATTCGACTCGTTGGTGGGACAGGCCTTCATGCCCCGACCAAGCACGTCGGGAAAGCCGTAGAACGCTTTGCCCTCCGCGTCGGCAGACGGGCCCGTAATCCCCCAGGTCGGCAGGTTCGGATGGCTAAACCGCGGGTCGCCCGGCGGCGTTCCCATGAAGAACACGTCGCGTCGGATGACCTTCAGGCGGTCACCGAGCAGGTCGGGGAACAGCGTTTTGAGCCAGGGGCCGCAGGCAAACACCACGGTTCCCACCGACAGTCGGCTACCGTCGTTGAGCTCTACGTCGACCAGGCGGCGACCGGACCCGTTGCCCGGGCGTGCACTACCGATGCGAAAGGTGCCTCCCGCCGATTCGAACTGGGTGGCCACTTCTCGGCAAGCGTCCTTCGCGTGGAGCAGGGCGCTGTTCGGGTTGTAGAGGCCGCCGGCCAGGTCGTCGACGTGAATCTGCGGCCAGCGCCGTCGCAGCTCCGACTGGTCGAGTACCTCGGTGGCGATGTCGAAGCGCTCGAGGCGCTCCTTTCGCTCGCTGAGAATCGAGCGGCCCGCGTCGGTAACCATCAGCAGGCGGCCGGTCTCGGTCATGAGGCGCGCCTTCCACTGGCGTTGGTAGCGCCGCCAAAGCTCGTGGGCCGACTTGGCCATGCGCGTGTAGAGAACCCGGTCTCCGTAGTCTTCGCGCAAAAGCCGCGTATCGCCGCCCGAGCTCGAGCGCGCGTTGCCCGGCCCGTAGGCGTCGAGCAGGGTCGTCTGTGCCCCGCGCTGTCGGAGCGACCACGCGGTCCAGCCGCCGAAGGCGCCGGCGCCGACGACCAGCACGTCGGGCCCGGCTTTGCCGGTCGGTTTGCGCCTCGGTTGCGGGCCGGCAGTCGCGGGCGGTCGGCAGCCCAGGAGGGTGCCCGCGCCGGCGCTGGCAAGAGCGAGGAACTGCCTGCGTAGCATCCAGCGCTACATATCGTAGCTGTACGGAACGCCGCAAGCTGCTTGCGGGCAAGCCCCGGTTTCCGCACGGCACCGGGCCGGCGGGATGTCGCCGCCCCGGGCGAGGCTCCGCAGGGGCCGACGGGGCCGACCAGAGGCCCGAAACCAATCAGAGGAGCCGCGACCTTGCGTCGCGACTCCTCTCGGCTGTGCGAAACGGTCGGATTAGGCCGGTTCGAGCGGGCCGTGGTTGTCGCAGTGATCGCCGTGCGGGTGGTGGAGGTGCCCGTTGACCAGGTAGTCGACGTGGTCGCCGTGCGGGACCGCCTCGTGGCCGCAGCCCGGACCGTGAACGTGACCCGCCTCGTGCCCGTCACAGACGTGGTCGGGGGTGCAGGCCGCCGGGTTCGTGTCGTCGATGGCGACCGAACACTCGTCGACGTGGTCGCCGTGGGGCCGGTGCATGTGGCCGTCGTGCAGGTAGTCGATGTGGCCGTCGTGCTTGACGGCCTGGTGGCCGCAGTCGGGACCGTGATCGTGATTGTGGTTTTCGTGGATTTTGCAGCTCATGGCGTTACTTCCAGTTGGTTTTGTTCGGGGATGCGCCAGCGGTTTTCAACAACGCGGTGGCTTGCGCTAGCGGTCGATCGGCGACGTCGGCGTGCTGCCGCTGCCGGTGGTCGAAGCCGCCTCCCATGCTCATAAGCTACATCATTTCATAGATTATGCAACTGTTGGATTGATAGAAAAACTTCGAATTACCAGGAGGTTGCAGGTCGGCCCAGCTCACTTGTCCGAGAAACGGCCGCGTGGCCCCGATGGGCCACCATTCGCTCCCGGCCGGCGTCTCTAACTGGTTCACTCCCGGGCGGTGGGGGCTTTTTACGCAAGCTGATTGCAATAACTAGCTGCTTGCGGTACTCGACCGGCTATGTCTGTTCCCTCGTGGATGAGTCGTAGTTTGTTCGCGCTGGTCGCGGCGATGGCTCTCGGAGGCGGCGGCTGCGGCGACGACGCCAGCGCGGACCCGGCCGACCCCACGACGGACACGGGCGGTACCGACGATACCGGCAGCACCGACGACACCGGGGACGACGATACCGGCGACGACGACGCGCCGGATCCTTGCGACATTCAGGGCAACACCACGTTGGAAGAGCTGCCCGATAGCGGCAGCGCAGCGTTCGTCCTTGTCGACGGGGACTACCGATTCATTCGGCGGCCCGGCACCGAAGACACGTCGATCTCGTACATCGACTCGACCTGCCAGTTCGCCTACGGCTGGTCGCGCGACAAGCCCTTTAGCGACGACACCGCCATCGAAACGTCGTGGATTCTTAACCTCGACACCCTCGAGTTCACCGACATCGAAATCCCCGGGGCGGTGTGGACGGTGGTCCGCAACGCCCTCGACAGCGGCCTGGTTGTCGGCAAGCTGTCGTTCGACAACGGTACGCCCGACGAGCCGATGGACGACGAAAGCCGCGGGTTCATTCATAACCCCGCCACCGGCGACACCGATATGTACGCGCGGGATGGCTTCTTCGACATTGGCTTTACGGCCATTAACGAGGACGGCACCGTGGTTGGCTTTAACGACTTTGGTACCCAGGGGTTTTCGTGGGCCGGGGACGAGTTTTCGGACCTCGACGATCCGGAGGCGTACCGACTGTTTCCGTTTCAGATCTCGTCGAACGGCACCATCGTTGGTTTTTGGGGCCTGGACGAAAACACCTGGTTCGACAACTCGGTCAACCCGGCTTTTATCGCCACGCCGTCGGACACCGGGCCCCAGGTGCAGAAATACGAGCTCGACGGGCGCACCGGCACCGGCTTGACCGGCCTCAACGAGGCCGGCCAGCTGGCGGGCATCGCCTACTCGGCAACCACGTCGCTGCCCGTGGTGTTCACCGCCGAGTCCGCCGAGGCGGCCCCCGTCTTCTACCCGCTGCCCGGCAGCGTTGAGCCGTTTGCAACCGGCATTTCCGAGACGGGCGTGGTCTACGGCCAGACCTTCATTCTCGAAGAGCCGCGCGAGTGCGGCGGCCACGGCACCGCGACCGAGAGCGGCTGCGACTGCGACGAAGGATACGAGTCCGGCGCGGGGGACACCCCGACCTGCGTGCCGGCGACCTAAGCGGGGCGGTCTTGCCCGCGGTCCTCAACATCCCAACATCCCAACAACAGGACCCGACGAATGAAGAAGACACATTGTTTTCATTTGCTGGTCGCCATGATTCTCGTCGCGGCGACAGCGTGCGGTGACGACTCACCGCGAGCCAACCCCGGCGACACCACCGGTTCGACCGACACCACCGGAACAACTGGCGACGGCGATGGCGACACCACGCCCCCGGTCGAGTGCGGCCCGAACTCGCTGCCCGACGGCGACGAGTGCGTATGTGACCCCGGCTACGAGCCCGACCCGGACGATCCCGATAGCTGCGTCGAGGTGGAGGAAGAAGAGCCCGAAGGCGAAACCCCGCTGGGCCGCTTGCTCGTCTCCGAGGGCACCGAGGGCCGCGTGGTCATCGTCGACCTCGAGTCTGGCGACATCGTCTCCACGATGACTGTCGGCGGCTCGGCTCGCGTGTACCCGAACTCCAGCGGCGGCCTCGGCTTTGCCGTGCAGACCGGCGCCGGCGCCATCGAGGGCATTCACCCGGGCATGTCGTTCATCGACCACGGCGACCACTACCACGTGGAGACGAAAGAGCCCGAGATGCTGGCGCAGCCGTCGATCACCTGCGAGCGCCCGATTCACTTCGTACCCCACGACGGCTGGAGCGCCGCCTTCTGCGACGGCGACGGCATGGTGCACGTGTTCGAAGACGACGGCCGCGAGTCGCCAACCGTCGAGGTCTACAACAGCGGTCGCCCGCACCACGGCGTGGCGCTCACCGCTTTCGAGCGGGTTCTCGTGTCCAACCCCAACCCCGACGACGAGATGGACGCGCTGCCGGTTGGCGTGCGCGTGATCGACCCGACGGGCACGGAAGAGGCGATCGACTTCAACTCGTGCTTCAAGCTGCACGGCGAGGCCTTTGCTGACGGCCAGGCGTGCTTTGGCTGCGGTGACGGCGTGATGTGCATTGGTGCCACCGAAGGCGGTGCCCTGGAGATGACCAAGCTGGTGCCGCCCGAGGAGACGCCCGAGGGCGTGCGCGTCGGCACCATCAGCGCCAGCGCTGAGAACGGCGTGTTCATCGGTAACTGGGGCCAGGACCTGGTGCGCATCGACCTCGCCACCGACACCCTGGCTCCGATTGCGGTTGGCAAGCAGGTTCTTCGCTTCAAAACCGGCAAGCGCGGCGAATTCGTCTACGTGCTCGCCGCCGACGGCACCATGAGCAAGCTCAACGTCGCGACCGGCGAGGTGGTCGCGCAAGTCACCGTGTTCGACGAGTTCACCATCGAGCCGGGCCACGGACAGCTTCGGCCGACGTTCGAGGTTGCGCCCCACTACATCTACGTGGCGGATCCGCGCAAAGCCGAGCTCATCGAGCTCAACCTCGGTGACCTGACCAAGACCGCGCGCACGATCGCGCTGCCGGAGGGCCAGTACCACAGCGTGGCTTTGACCGCGCTGCCCCCACCCCAGTTCATTAACGACTGAGGCCCCGCCACGAGAGTGCTGTTGTCGTCGCGCTGGCGCAGTCCGATTCGGAGTTTAAGGGGCCGGACGGACGCGGTGGTTTGGGTCCACGGCCAGTGCGAGACGCTCTTTGTCGCTTGATGCTCCTCTTCGATCCAGTCCAGGGATCGTTCCTCATGCGGGGCAGAGCGCACTCAGCACCGGCGTTCGACGGCGTGTCGGCGACGGCACTCTCGGTGGCGGTTTTGAAACTACGATGCAGTTCTTTCGGGGCTGCACGAAAACAAACGAAACAGGCGGTCCATGAAGTACAAGGGTAACGGCGCGCTCGATTGGTTAATCGTTGGCGGAGGCATTCACGGAGTTCACGTGGCCGCCCGCCTGGTCGGTCAAGTTGGCGTGCCGCGATCCCGGCTCGCCATCGTGGACCCCGGCGAAGGGCTGCTGGCGACGTGGCGGCGGCGGGCGGCGCGGACCGGAATGCGGCACCTGCGGTCGCCGGCGGTCCACCACGTGGGCCTGAGTCCCTACTCCTTGCGCCAGTTTCCCAGCCGCAATCCGTGGCTCGGCAACGAGCCTTTTGCCGCTCCGTACGACCGGCCGTCGGTCGAACTGTTCGACGCGCACAGTGACTGGGTGCTCGACAACTACGGCCTCGACACGTGCCACGTGCGCGACCGCGTCTCGGCCATCGAGCTTGCCGGTGGGCCCGCGACCGTTCGCACCGACGGCGGGCTTTCGTTGCGCGCACGCCACCTCGTGCTTGCCATGGGACCGCCGCCGCCGTCGCGCCCGTCGTGGGCGCCGCCGGCCGAGCCGAGGGTGCAGCACATTTTCGCCGACGACCTGCACTGGCCCGACCAGCCGGAACGTGTGGTCGTCATCGGAGGCGGCATTACCGGGGCGCAGGTGTCCCAGCGCCTCGCGGCCGAGGGCCACGACGTGACCCTGGTGAGTCGCCACGGCTTTCGCGTCAAGCAGTTCGACAGCGAGCCGGGCTGGCTGGGCCCGCGCTTCATGCGGGCGTTTGACAAGCTGACCTGCCACAATCAGCGGCGCAACGAGATCGCCCAGGCCCGGCACCGGGGCTCCATGCCCCACGACGTGCACCGGGCGCTCAAGGCGGCCCTGGAAACCGGGGCGGTCGCCCTGCGCCAGGCCGACGTCGCTAGCTTTGGCAGCTCGCCGGATTTGCTGGCCCTGGCGCTCGATGACGGCGGCCTGATCGAGGCCGACCGGGTCATTCTCGCGACCGGGTTTGAAGCGAGGCGCCCCGGCGGTGCGGTTATTGACGACCTCGTGCAGCGCGCGGGGCTGCCGTGCGCCGACTGCGGATTTCCCATTGTCGATCGGTCGCTGCGCTGGCACCCGAGGGTGTTCGTCACCGGGCCGCTGGCCGAGCTCGAGCTCGGTCCGACCTCGCGCAACATTGCCGGCGCGCGGGCGGCGGGCGATCGGATCGCAAAGGTCGCCGCTCGCTGGCACGCGGTCGGCTTGTCGAGCGAGTCCCAGCCGGCCTGCGTGCTCCGGTAGCGCTCCGGCCGACAGGGCGGGCCGTTGGCCTCGCGCGGCCGTAGCCGGCCCCGACGGCGCGCCGTTAGCCGGTTTCGCCGCCTGGCTCGCTCTCGCGCGGCGGCAGGCCGAGGGCTGCGCTCGGAATGCTGTGTCCGTGTTCGCGTTTGGCAGCCAGGTAGCGGTGGTTGCGTTCCCCGACTCCCGTGACGTGGCCGTGCTGAATGAGGCCGGTGAGGCCGAAGTCGCGCAGCTGCGTAACCTTGTCCGGGTTGTTGGTCAGGAGCCGGAAGCGACGGGTGCCAAAGAAGTGAAGCAGCACCGACGCGGCCCATCGGTAGTCGCGATCGTCGTCGTTGAAGCCGAGGGCCCAATTGGCCTCGTAGGTGTCGAAACCGTCTTCTTGCAGCAAGTAGGCCGCCGCTTCGGCCCACAGTCCGATGCTGCGCCCTTCCTGGGAGGGCAGGTACAGCAGCATGCCGCCAGCGGCCGAGGCGGCAACCTGTGCCAGCGCCGAGCGCAGCTGCGGGCCGCAGTCGCTGCCGCGAGACCCGAAGAGGTCGCCCATGGCGCAAGCGGAGTGGACCCGCACCAGCGGCAGCAGGCCGGTGTCGGACAGATCGCCGAAGACGACCACGTTGACGGTTGCGTTTGGATCGTCGCCCTTGCGATCGCCGGCCACGTACCACCGAACGGTCATGTGCCGACCTTCGATCTCGACGGGCAGCGGCACCGGGCCGACGAGCTCGAGGCTGTCGACGGACCCCGGCGGCGGCCCTTGCGGCGAGGGCAGTGCGGCCACCGGAATGGACACGATCTTGCCCTGGCGCCTCAAGCGCTCGACGGCCAGGGATATTCGCGGTTTCGCCATCAGGTACGTCCCGGTGCGCTGGTATACTATCGCAACTGATTTGCAGGATCGATGACTCCCGTCCGCGGTGGACGGGGGCGGCCGTGGCCTCAGCTTGCAGCTGCAAGCGCGAGAGGCTACCGTTTAAGGGAATGGGCGGAATGACCAAAGAAGACGCCAAGCAGCTCGTAAAGGACGCCGGTCTGCGCGCCACCGCGCCCCGCATCGCGGTCATGCAGCTGCTGGCTCGCGCCGAGAAGCCCATGTCGCATTCGGAGGTGGTCGAAGCCATCGGCACCGAGGACTGGGATCAGGCGACCCTGTACCGAAATCTCGTCAAGCTGGTCGAGGCGGACCTCGCGCGAGTCGCCAGCAAGGTTGCCGGCGTCACGCGGTACGAGGCGCGCGGCGACGACGACGAGCCGCACCTGCATCCGCACTTTTCCTGCCGAACCTGTGGCGAAGTGCAGTGCCTGCCCGAGGCCCGGCTCGAGGGGCTCGTGGACAAGCGCTGGCGAAAGTCCATCGCCAACTCGGAGCTCGAGGTCATCGGCGAGTGCCCCGACTGCCTGGCCAAGCAGCGCGGCCGCCGGGTAGCGCGTCGGCCCGCGGCCAAGCGAAAACGGAACTAGGGGCCGCGCTGCGCGTCCGCGTCCGCCGTGGTTTCCGGCGGTTCGGAGGAGTCGCCACAGCCGGTGTGAACGCCCAATGCCGCGATTGCCAGCAGCCACCGCGTCGTCGTAGAGAATCCCGACAGTCGAACGCGCATGAAGCCGAATGGTGCAACCGCAGTGCCAGGCGGCGTTTTTGGGGACTTGCGCCGAGCGTTCGACGGGCCGCCGACCGTCGAAAACCATCGGGCGTCGCGGCCTAGGCGGGGTGCATCTGTTCGTGCTAAGCCCCCGTGTCCATGCAGATTCAGATTCGTTGGAGCGACGTCGAAAAATCAGACGCCCTTGGCCAGCACGTCAACGAGCAGGTCGAGCACGCCTTGCGCAACGTGGGCGAGCACTTTACGCGGGTCGTGGTTCATGTGCGCGATGACAACGCCGGCAAAAGCGGCCCCAACGACAAGCGCTGCCAGATCGAGCTGCGGCCGGCCGGCGCCGACCCGCTTTCGGTCGAGGACACCGGTGACGACTTCTTTAAGGTCGTGACCACCACGACCAAGAAGCTCGAGCGAGCGGCCCACAACTTCGTGGATCGCCACCGCAAGCGCTAGCGGCTGTGACGGCGCTCGGCGCTTAGCTGAGCGCCCCGCCGCACGACGAGCCCGCGCCCGCGGTGCAGCCGAAGCAGTGGTCGTCGGTGGCGATGTCGCGCTCGGCCAGATCGGCGACGGAGTCGACGTCCCAGATGGTCGTGCGCGCACCGGCCGCGGGTATGTCGAGCATCTGGTTGAAGTCGCAGTCGAACAGCTCGCCGGTGTAGCCGACGCTCAGCAGCGAACGGCACATGACCGCGGGCACGGTGGCCGGGTTGAAGTTGTCCTCGAGCAACCGCATGTACCCTTCGAGAGCGCCATCTCGCTCGAGGTCGTGACGAAAGCGGGCGATGGGCAGGTTGGTCAGCGTGAGAAGTTCGTCGAACGCAACGCCGAAGTGCTCGTCGAGCTCGCGCTGGTAGTCGGCCTGCAGCGCCCCCTGCGGCGGCGGCAAGGACGGTCCGCCCGGGTTGTAAACCAGGTCGAGCTTGCGACGGGTGCCGTACCCGAGCCGGTTGAGCAGTCGCAGGCCCTCGATGCTGGCGTTGAACACGCCCTTGCCCCGTTGCTTGTCGACGTTGTCGACGCTGTAGCACGGCAGGCTGGCGACGACGTGTACCTCGTTGGCCGCGAGAAACTCGCCGAGATCCTCGAACCCGGGCTCGACCAGGATGGTCAGGTTGCAGCGGTCGATGACGTGCTTGCCCAGCTGCCGCGATCGTTCCACCAGGTAGCGAAAGCTCGGGTTCATCTCGGGGGCTCCCCCCGTGATGTCGACCGTGTGAACGTCGGGGCTGTTTTCGAGCAGCTCCATGCACCGGGCGGCGGTTTGCTCGTCCATGAGCTCGGTGCGCTTGGGGCCGGCGTCGACGTGGCAGTGTCGACACGCCTGGTTGCAGAGCTTGCCGAGGTTTAGCTGCAGCGTCTCGACGACCGGCGCGGCGCGCAGCGGGCCCAGACCGTCCTCGTCGAGGCGTTGGGCGAAGCGCGACGGGGCTCGGCGAAGGCGAGCAGCGGGAACAACCATGGCGCCACTATAGCCACGCCCGTCGCGTCTCGCCCAGCGGCCCGGCGAATTCGGCCGGGTGAAGCCTCGTCTATCGAGGACTTCCGTACCAGCGGACGAGCCGCTCCGGGGAAACGCCCGCCGCGTACAGCAGCGGGAAGACGTTAACGAGCACGGTTTGGCGCACGGGCGCGTGCTGAAACCGCCGGCCGGAAACCCGCACGCGTTCTTTGGCCACCGCGATTCGGCCGACGCGGCGCAGGCGGCGCGACAGCTCCAGGTCTTCCATCAGCGGCTGGGCCGGAAAGCCGCCTACGGCGTCGAAGACTTCACGTCGGACAAACAGCGCCTGGTCACCGTAGGGCACGCGCGAGTAGCGCGAGCGCACGTCGGCCAGGTGAAGAAGCGGCCCGGGCCACCGCGAACCTCCACCGTCGGGGACGGTCCAGGTTCGAAACGCCCCGGCCACGACCCCGGGGCGGGCCAGCGTGCGGCGCACGACGTCGGCGGCGTTGGGGGGCAGCTCCACGTCGGCGTGCAAGAACAAAAGGGCGTCGCCGCGCGCGCGCGCCGCACCGGCGTTCTGTTGCGGGCCGCGGCCACGAGGTGCGTCGATCACCTCGACGCCGGCGAACGCGCTGGCCAGGGCGACCGTGTCGTCGCGACTGCCGCCGTCGACCACGATGCGCTCGTCGAAGCCGTCGAGGTCGCACACCCGGGTGAGGCTCGCGGCGATGCGGCGCGCCTCGTCGAGCACCGGCATGACGATGGTGATTCTCACGCTGTGGTTCCGGTCGTTGCCAGCGCGTCGGCGGTCGCCGGAGCCCGCACCCAGTCAGCGCGCAACGCCTGTTGCAGCAGGCCCAGGGAGGGCGCGTCGTCCACGTCGAACCACGTTGGCAAGCGCGCGGTTGCCAGACCTCGCTCGCCGAGCCGATGCTCGGTGGCCTCCAGAGTGTTGGGGGCGCTCCAGGGCAGGTCGGCCAACAGGCCGGGCGGGCAGGTGCGCAGTCCGAGCAGATAGTAGCCGCCGTCGAGGGCGGGCCCCAGGACCGCGTCGTAGCGTTCGAGCGCCGCTTCGGCCCCGGCGAGCAGACTCGGTGGCAGTCCCGGGGCGTCGGTGCCGATGAGGATGGCGGCGTCGCGGTCGCGCAGGCAGCGTCGAGCGGCCGCTTCCATGCGCGCGCCGAGGTCGCCTTCGGCCTGAGGCCAGCGCGGCGCCGAGCGCAGCGGCGCCGGAAGGTCGTTCACGTCTCCCTCGAGAACCAGAACCGCCTCGCGCCCGTCGGCTGTGGCGCTGGCCCAGGTGTCGACGAGGAACGCGCTGGCCAGGGCCGCGGCGGCCTGGGGCGCCAGGGGCGGGCACAGCCGGGTCTTTACCCGCCCCGGCCGAGGAGCCTTTGCCACGACGCACACGCGCTTGCGCATGGGGGCTGGGTACCACGGACGGTCGGGCAAGCGAACGGGCGAGCGACGCGGGTCGCGGGACCGGCGCGGCCAGCGCGGGAAATTTCGCCGGCCGCGAAAACCTACCCACCTTGGTGTTTCTGGATTTTGCTATCGGCAGCGGTATTCGCTGATCTTCAGCGGGCTTCGCTATCACAAGGGTCTGAAACCCGTACGTCCGAAAACGAATCCGTGCAGCGGCGACGATCTTGCTCATTGTTGCCTGTAAGGGGGGATTCGTATGCGGGAGTGGAGTAAGCGGGAACGGGGGGCCCCGGCGGACATGGACGGACTGGTTCTCGTCGTGGATGCGGAGCGAGATTCGCGGGCTGAGCTCGCCGGCGACATGAGGGCGTTGGGGCTTGCCGTCGTCGAGGCGTCGTCGCCCCTCGAGGCGATCGACGCCCTCGATCGCGAGCCCGACGCGATCGGCACCGTCGTGGTCGCGCCGACCATTCGCTCGGCCTCGCAGGCCGACCTGGCGCGGTTCATCGCCGAAACCTACCCGGCCGTGCTCAACGTGCTGGTTCGCGGGCAGCACTGGCATCGGGGCAAAGCCGACCATCGGTGGTTGCTGTTCGACCTGCAGGGCGAGCTCGTGAATTTGCCGGCCGCCGATGCGTGTCGGTCGAGAACCCGCGGCATCCGCCGTCATCGATTGGCGCAAGGGTCGGGGTACTTTCGCGCGGTCAAGCCGCCGCAGGGGTAGTCGCGATGCCGCGAGCTGCCAACACCCGGCGCTATCACCGGCGTCGGTTCGTTCGCCGGGCCACCGTGGAGATTCCCGGCCCGGGCCCGGGCGAGGTAACCGCCGTGCCGGGAACCTTCGAGTCGCTTTCTGAAGGCGGCGCCGGGTTTGCGCTGGACGGCGAAATCCCGGTCGCGCTGGGGCGCGGCCACCGCGTCGACCTGTGTTTCTTCTCGGCGAGCCCGGGCCAGTCTTCGCGCGCCGCCCGGGTGCCCGCGCGAGTTGCGTGGGCGCGACGGCGCGACGGTCAGCTTCGCGTGGGTGCCGAGCTGCTCGTCGAGTCGCTCACCGGTGCGCAGTTGAAACTCATGAAGGGGTTACTGGCCGGTCCGGACGCCGACGCGGCGGGCTCGCCTGCCTTCGCGGCCGAGGGCGAGCGATGAATGACCTGGGCGTCGCCCGGCTCATGACGCCCGCGGCCGGGCTGGTCGCCGTGCCCGGACACGCCACCGCGGCGCGGGTCGATGCCGTCGCGGCCGACCTGGGAATTCGCCACGTATTCGTCGCGGACGATGGTCATCTGCGCGGCCTGCTGTGTCGGTGCGACCTCCAGGCTCGCGACCGTCGTTCGGTCGCGGTCGAAGAGCTCATGGTCACGCGGTTCTGGTCGGTCGCGCCCGACACGGGCCTGCTCGAAGCGGCATCGGTCATGGCGGAGCGAAAGATCGGCTGCCTGCCGGTCGTTGCCGGCGATGAGCTCATCGGCGTGGTGACTCGAGGCGACCTTCGGCGCGCCGGGGTCGCCGAGACGCTGTTGGGCGCCGGCAGGTGCGCCTCGTGCGGCGACGTTCACGGGGTTTTGCCCCTGTGGGATGGCGCCGAGGTCGAGTTTTGCCTGTCGTGCGCCGAGATTGCTCGCGAACCTATCGACGACAGTGAGCTAGGAACCGCCGACTAGAAGCCGTTTCTGGTTCAGACGCAGACGATTCCGCTCACGGTTCACGAATACAGCGTGCTTGAGGGACGAAGACGTCGTCGCGCGGATGAGCGAGTTCGTCGTACACTCGACTCTCGTGGCGAGTGGGGGCGGCGATGGCAACGATTCTGGTTGTCGATGACGAAGGCCTGATCCGCTGGTCGCTCAAAGAGCGACTCGAGGAAGAGGGCCACCGAGTAACCGAGGCGGCAAGCGGGGACAACGCTCTGGCGGCGTTCGGACGCGGCGTCGATCTGGTGCTCCTCGATTATCGCTTGCCCGACATGGACGGCTTCGAGGTCCTCGAGCGCATGCGCGCCCAGGACGCGGACACACCGGTCATCATGCTGACCGCCCACGCCAGCATCGAGCACGCCGTGTCGGCCATGCGCGCGGGGGCCTTTCACTACGCGGGCAAGCCGTTCGATCTCGACCAGGTATCGCTCACTGTGGAACGGGCGCTCGAGACCACCGCGCTGCGCCGCGAAGTGCGCGCCCTCAAGGCGCTGCGGCCGAGCAGCCCGTCCATTGCTTCGATCGTCGGGACCTCCAAACCCATGCTCGAGGCCAAGCGGCTCATCGAACGCATCGCGACCAGCCCGGCTTCGACGGTGCTCGTCACCGGCGAAAGCGGGACCGGCAAGGACCTCGCCGCGCACGCGATTCACGGCTGCAGCGAACGGTCGTCGGGGCCGTTCATGAACATCACCTGCTCCGCGCTGCCCAACGCGCTGCTCGAGAGCGAACTCTTCGGTCACGAGCGAGGCGCCTTTACCGACGCCCGCACTCGCAAAGAGGGCCTGTTCGAACACGCCAACGGCGGCACGGTGTTTCTCGACGAGATTGGCGAGATGGAGCTGTCGCTGCAGGCCAAGCTGCTGCGCTTTCTCGAGGAAAAGCAGTTTCGGCGAGTGGGCGGAACCAGCGAAATCTCTGCCGACGTGCGCATCATTGCGGCCACGAACGTCGACCTTCGCGAAGCGGTTCGCCGCGGCAAGTTTCGCGAAGACCTCTACTACCGACTGGCGGTCCTGACGGTCGAGCTGCCGCCGTTGCGCGCGCGTGACGGCGACGTGGAGCTGCTGGCGATGTACTTCGTCGAGCGCTTCAACACCGACTTCGGCAAGCGAGTCACGGGCCTGTCGCGCGGCGCGCTCGACAGCCTGCGGCTGCACCCGTGGCCGGGCAACGTTCGCGAACTGCGCAACGCCGTCGAACGCGCGATTCTCCTCACCGATCGCGACCTGCTCGAGGTTGGCGATTTCGATATGCTGGCGAGTACGGCGGTCGATACCGACTACTTCGAGCTTCCCGCCTCGGGGGTGGACTTTCGCAAGCTCGAAGAGAGCCTGGTCAAACAGGCGCTCGAGCGTTCCGGCGGCAATCGAACGAAGGCCGCGCGCCTGCTCGGTATGAACCGCGACCAGATGCGCTACCGCATTCAGCGCTTCAACATCGAAGTCGACAAGCTAACCGATGGCAGCCAGGGACACTAACTCGCACCCGCCGGACAGCGGCTCGGTCGACGACCGCGTACAGGGCTTCATCGAGCTGGGGCGCATGACCGCGGTCGTCGCCCACGAGATTCGCAATCCGCTGGCCGGGGTGAGTGGCGCGCTCCAGATCATTGGCGAGCGCCTGCCTCCGACCGTGGTCGAGGCCGCGATCTTTGACGAGGTGCAGGAGCGCCTCGGCGCGCTCGACCGGTTGGTCGAGCAGCTGCTCTTGCTGTCGCGGCTCGACTCTCCGGCGCCGACGCGAGTGTCGCTGTCGGCGATTCTGCGCGACGCCCCCAGCACGGCCGGTCGGGCGCTGGGGCAGCCGGCGCCCGTGCTCGAGGTCGAGGGGCCGGTCGACGAGATCGCGCTCGCCGGCGAGCACAGCATGCTGGCCAGCATGTTCGGTTTCGTCATTGCCATCGCCATCGAAGCGCAGGGACCCGCGCGAGAGCCGCTCGCCGACGAGATCGGCTCGGCGCGCCGCGTTGCGGTGCTGGCGGTCGAACGCTGTGGCGGTGACTGTCACGTGCGCATCGGATGCGGCGCGGCGCTCGCCGCCGACGAGCTCGCGGCGGGGCTGGAGCCGTTTGCGACCCTTGGCGGTCGCGGAACCGGGCTTTGTCTGGTCATCGCGAGGCGCATTGCCCGGCTTCACGGTGGCGATCTGGTCCTTGAGTCGAACGGAGGCACCGTCGCCCACGTGCGGCTGCCCGAGTTTCGACCGGCGCGCTAGCGGCGCGCTAGCTTCGTTGAACGCCGGCGCTGTCGCCCAGCGCCGAGCGCACCTTGCTGATCAAGGCGGTCTCGGAGAACGGTTTGGTGAGCGCTGGCGTCCCCGGCTCGATGCGCCCTTCACTCACCAGCATCTCCGGTGTGTAGGCCGACATGTAAACCACCGCTACGTCGGGCAGCAGGCGACGGAGGGTCGCGGCTAGCTGCGGGCCCTGCGCACCGGGCAACACCACATCCGACAGGACCAGGTCGATTTGGTGCTCGTCGCGCTCGCACAGGGCGACCGCCTCCTGGGCCGTGCGGGCTTCGAAGACCTGGTAGTCGTGGCGCTCGAGGTAGTGCCGCACGGTCAGGCGCACGAGGTTTTCGTCCTCCACCACGAGCACGTTGCGGCGGTCCGATGCGGCCTGGCCCGGTGCCGGCAGGGGCAGGTCTTCTTCCGACGGTTGCCCGACGGGCAGGAACAACTGAATGGCGGTGCCTTGCCCCGGCGAGCTGGCGATGCGCACGTGGCCGCCACTTTGCCGAACGATCGCGTACACCGTCGACAGGCCGAGCCCGGTCCCCGCGCCGACGTCCTTGGTGGTGAAGAACGGCTCGAAGGCGTGCTTGACGGTTTCCTCCGACATTCCGCACCCGGTGTCCGTCACCGTGAGTTCGACGTAGGGGCCCGGTTCGAGGTCGCCGACGGGGCGCGAGGTCTCGACGGTGGCGTCGTTCGTGACGATGTCGAGCCGTCCGCCATCGCGCATGGCGTCGCGGGCATTGAGGATGAGATTCATCAGCAGCTGCTCGAGGCGCCCCTGGCTGCAGTAGACCCAGCCGGTGTCGGCGCCGAGCGAAACGACCAGATCGATATTTTCGCCGAGCAGGCGCTGCATCATCGACTCCGTGGCCGCGATGGCGTGATTGACGTTGACGAACGATGGCGCGACGTTGCGCTTGTGAGCAAAGGCGAGCAGCTGGCTGGTAAGCGACGCTCCGCGCACCGTCGCGTACTTGAGTTCTTCCACGTAGCGCCGGCCGGGCGAGTTGGTGGGTAGGTTCGACAGGGCGACGTCCGCACAACCACTGATGCCCATGAGCAGATTGTTGAAGTCGTGCGCGATGCCGCTTGCCAGGCGGCCGATAGCTTCCATCTTTTGAGAGTGGGCGAGCTCGGCCTCGAGCCTTCTTTGTTCGGTAATGTCCGCGCCGACCGCGAGCAGGCCGGAAACGTCGCCGTGCTCGTCGACGAGAGGGCTCAGGGTCCAGCGAATCATTCGCGGGTCCTGTTCGTCGCCGACGCTCTCGGTCACCTGGCAGTCGCGCAGCAGGTCGGGGCGCTCGAGCAACTCCCTTACGTCGACATCTTTGAGGTGCGGAACGAGCTCGGTGATGTCGGAACCGTGCAGTCGTTCGTCGGGGCGCTCGAGCAGCGCACACGCGGCGCGATTGGAGTCCACGACCGCACCCCGAGCGTCGGTCACCAGGGCGGCTTGCGGCAGGGCGTCGAGCAGCGCTCGGTAACCAGGAGTCGCACCGGCTACCTCATCGGTCGCGGTGCGGGCGGGGCGACGTGCGGGATCAGAAGTTGCTCCCATCAGTTGCGTTCATTGTCGCCCAAGACGTCGAGGAGTTGGAATGAGAGTTCGTAAGCCAGCCCTTCGCACGCCTGCGCCTGTCGCGGGCGGGATGCGAGGTCGTGGGCAGGCGGGGAGAAATTCGCGGCGGCGGGGAAAGACCCGCGGGGGCGGGAGGTAAACGTGTCTCGAAGCAAGCGGGTGACTGCCTGTATCAACCGCGGCGATTGGGCATGCGCGTACGGTCGAGAAGATGAACTGGAGCGCGCCTGCAGCGAACTCGCTCGACGGGTTCCGGACGCGCGTTCGGATGCCGATGGAGTTATCGCTGCTCTCGCGGTCGGAATGGCACCCGCACTGATTGCGTGGGACCGCTGTTCGTCGCGGTTTCGCCGGTAGATCGGTCGTTTTGAGCCCGGCGACTGCGGCCGTTTCGGCCGGTGCGGATCGCCGGGGGCTACGAAGCCGTCGCGGGTACAAGCGTTGGCGCGGCCCGCTTGTCCAGGTACATCGACCGATCCGCGCGGGCGATCAAGCCGTCGGACGAGTCGTCGCAACGCGAGCTCGCCGCGCCGACGGACAAAGAGACTTCGACCTCGGCCGAAACGGGCACGGAGCCACCTTCGCCCGTCGCGAGTAGGGTGGGGCGCAAAGCGGACAACCGGCTGGCTAGCTGCGATGCCGAGCCCGGATCCGTGTCGGGCGACACGATGAGAAATTCATCGCCGCCAATGCGGCCTACCCGATCGCAGGCGCGCACCGACGACAAGAGGATTCGGCCGACGGTCTGCAGGACTTCGTCTCCCGTGCGGTGGCCGTAGCTGTCGTTGATGCGCTTGAACCGATCGACGTCAGCGACCAGCACCGAAACCGGCTGGCCGGTGCGCGACGAGCGCGACAGCTCGCGGTCCAGCACGTCGAAGATGCCGCGTCGGTTCAAAAGGCAGGTGAGCTCGTCGGTCTTGGCTTGCTGGGCCAGTACCTGCTGTACGGCGAATCGGCGCAGGTGAGCGCGCACGCGTGCGATGAGCTCCTGCAGGTCGAGCGGCTTGGCGAGAAAGTCATCGCCGCCGACTTCCAGAGCGGCGATGCGCTGATTCGGCTCGCTGTAGCCGGACATGAAAATGACCGGGACAACCGTGGCTCCGTGAACCCGCCGCAGCCGGGCGACGAACGCCAGCCCGTCGGTCTTGGGCATGTTGACGTCGGTGATGATCAGGTCCGGCAGCGACTGCTTGACCATGGTGAGGCCTTCTTCGCCGCTGGACCCCTGGCGCGAACGGTAGCCCTGCTCGGCGAGCGCTTCGGCAATGCGCGCGCGAGTCTCCCTCTCGTCGTCGATCACGAGAATCGTGGCCGGCGGAGCCGCGTTGGTCCGATTCATCCCCTAGCCTGATGAGTAGCCAAAAAGATGCCCGATGGCCCTGATTCGGTCCAAAAAAACGCCCAAACAGGTGAAAACGACAATCTTGCGTTGCGTTCTTTGGCGCCTGGGTAGCTCGAAGAAAGCAGCAGCTCGAATCCCGCGAGCTGCGGCTTGCTGATTCGAACGCGCCGCGAACGCGAACGGTCCAGGGCAGATTCTCTCCGTGGTTGGGTTGGTGACTCGTGTTGTCGAATCACGCCACTTGAACGTGAAATCGGAGCTGGGGAGCCACCGGGCACGCGGCCTCGTGTTGCGATCCGCGTGCCAGGGGCGCGCGCTCGTCATTCACCGAGTCGAAAGAACTCGTTCGCTGTTTGGGTCGTCGTGCGGGCTACGTCTTCGGGCGATCGGCCGAGCGCTCCGGCGATGGCCTCGACGACGTAGGGCAAAAACGCTGGCTCGTTCCGGCCGCGCTTGGGGCGCGGCCGAATCGTGCGCGGCACGAGGTAGGGCGCGTCCGTCTCGACCATGAGGCGGTCGTCGGGAATCCGGTGCACCAGCTCGAGCAAATGAGTCCCGCGCCGCTCGTCGCAAATCCAACCGGTAATGCCGATGTGCAGATCGAGTTCAAGGTACGCGTCCAGCTCCGACGCCGTGCCGGTGAAGCAATGCACGACGCCGCCGCGCAGGCGCTGGCGATGGCGCCGGAGTACGGGCAGCAGGTCGTGGGAGGCCTCCCGGTCGTGCAGGAACAAGGGCAGCCCCACGTCGGCGGCAAGCTCGACCTGGGCTTTGAACCACCGGCGCTGGTCTTCGGGCGGCGAAAAGTTGCGGTTGTAGTCCAGCCCGCATTCCCCGATCGCGACAATCCCCGGTCGCGACGCGAGTTCGCGCAGCTGGTCGATGGTGTCGTCGGTGCACGTCGAGGCCGAGTGCGGGTGCACGCCGGCCGTGGCGTACACGACGCCCGGGTACTGCTCAACCAGCCGCGCCGCCGCCTGGCTGCCGGCGAGGTGGGTACCGGTCGCGACGATCCGACGCACGCCGGCTTGAGCGGCGCGCGCAAGGATGTCGTCCCGATCGGAGGCAAACGCCTTGTCCGTCAGGTTTACGCCGATGTCGACCAGGTTCAACGCGGTCTCTGGTGACGACACGGCCGAGCCCCCCAGCTCAGTAGTGCGGTGGTTTTTCGTCGGCGGGCCCGATGTCATCGGACCCGCCCCCCAGCGCGAGCTCTTTTACCTGCTCGAGCTGTCGGGTGAGGGACTCCACCCGGCCGGTGAAGTCGCGGATGACGGCATCGAGGTCGGCGATCAGGCGATCCTGATACGCAACTTTGACTTCGAGCTCGACGACCCGCTCTTCCAGACCGGTGGTGTCGCTCATGGCTACCGCCGCAAGCAGACCGTTGGAGCGCCGAGCGACCGCTGTGGGCGAGCGCTCGGACTCGACGGGTCCGCTAGTTGTTGTCGGGGCTGGCCGGAGCAGGGGCCGGCGGCGCGCTCTCGATGTTCTCGAGGTCGCCCGTGCCCGGGAACCGCATCAGGTCGGCGCGGGCGATTTTCCACGCCTTCTGCACGATCCAAGACAGCGAGCGGTCCTGCCGGCTGGCTTCCGCCTGGATTTCGGCCAACATCTCGGCCGGGAAGTAGAGGCTTTGTTTACGCTTATCCGACGCCATGACTATCCCTCGTGAACAGTGATCTTCTTCATCTGGACTGGGGTGACCGGACGGTCGCCCGAACCTGTCTGTACGTTTCCGATCTTGCTAACCACATCCATGCCTTCGACGACTTTGCCGAACACCGGATGCTTCGACTGGCCGGGGGTAAACCAGTCGAGATACGAATTGTGGACTGTGTTGATGAAGAACTGGCAACCGCCGCTGTTGGGCTGGCCGGTGTTGGCCATCGACAGGGTTCCAGGCTCGTTGGAGAGCTTGGCGTCTGGCGGGTGCTCGTCTTCAATGCGGCCGTGCGGGCTATCGCCTGTACCGGCGCGCGGGCTGTTCGGGTCCTTGCTGTGAGGACATCCGAACTGGATCATGAAGTCTCGGATGATGCGGTGAAAGTGGAGGCCGTCGTAGAAGCCTTCGTTGGCGAGGCGGATGAAGTTGCCCGCTGTGATGGGCATCTTGTCCGCGAACAGCTCGACCTTGAAGGTGCCCTCCGACGTATCGAGGGTGGCTGTAGGGTTCCCCATGCGTACTAAGGAATACCACAGTTTGGCCTCTTGTGGGCCCTTGTAGGAAGTCGCGTTTATCGACAGGCGGGTGCGTTCGCGTCGGCAACCACCGCAAAGGCGTAGCGGTGAGGTCCAACGACCACTGAGCGACCGGCGCGCGGGCGCCCCTGGAGGACCGGGGGAGTGCCGTCGTCGGCGACCCGCAGAGGAACGCCGTTGAGGGCCACTTCGGCCGCGGAGAGCTGTTTCGCGCTGACTTCGTAGACGCTGGAGCTGCGCCCCGAGATGCCGTCAATGTCGATCTGGACGCCCCGCTCGCCGTCCAGGTTGATAATGACCACGGCGACCGCGCCCGGCCCGGCGCTGCGCGCGCAGTGGGCGTAGACCCGTACCAGGTCGTCGTCGGCAACGGTGGCGGCCAGCACCCGCGTGCCCATGAGCTGGCGCCACAGCAGCGACGCGAAGTAGTCCGGTCGCGGCTGCAGGGTGCTGTCGTCGATCAGGCCGTAGTGGCTGCCCGATAAGGTCTGCCGAACCACCGCGTTGTGGTTGCGGGCCGCCATGCGACCGAGCTGGTCGAGCCACCAGAAGCTGCCCTCGAACACGTCGGAAATGCCGGGCTGTCCGCCGCACTGGGCGTTTCCGCTTTCGCCCAGCCAGATCCGCTTGCCGGGGGCAAACTGGTCGCGGGCGCGCTCGACCTCGGCTGCCCAGCGGTCGATCTCGTTGAGGTTGGCCGGGTTTAGCAGCAGGCCCGGCTCCGCCCGTCGAGTGGCGACCGGGCAGCGCTGGGACTGCTGGGGGTAGTAGTGCCAGGTAACGGCGTCGACGGTTTCGCCGCCGCCCGCCTCGAGAAAGTCGCGGTTGAGCTCGCGGACTTCGCCCACTTGCGGCCAAAAGGCGCTCGACGGCGCGGCCAGCAGGGCGTTGGGCGACAGGTCTTCGACCATCTCGCCGGCGACCCGAGCGTCCTGCGCGAGCTGTTCGCCGTCGACGTTAATGCCCAGCAGAAGGGGAAAGCCGTTGACCTCGTTGCCGAGCTCCCACATGGCCACGGGCGCACCGGTGTTGGTCGCGTAGCCGACCAGGCCGCTCGCGTTGTGAGGCTGCCAGGCCTGGCTTTGCGGGTCCCGCGGGCCCGGACCGGCGGCCAGGGTGAAGAGGATTTCGTAGTCGAGATCGTTGGCAAACGACGCGATGCCGTCGAACATCTGGCGCGTCATCACGTTTTCATACGGCTCCGGCGCCTGTTCGACCGGCTCGTCGCTGAGGTCGTAGTAGACGCGGTCCGCGGCGGTGCCGCCGATGCGCAGATACGCCGGCGCCAGGCCGGCCGCCATGCGACGAAGGCGCTCGCGGCCAAAGTCGTACGGCTCAACCCGGGTTTCCCCTTCTATCTCGACGCTGCCGTCGGGGCTCCAAAACACACCTCCGACTACCTGTGCCGAATCGACGGCGACTGACAAGAACCTCTCGTCAACCTCCGCTACTGCTGCTTGCCCGCCAATCACCACGGAAGCGTTTCGCACCGGAAACTCCCGGGACGAACAGCCCTGCAGCAGTAGCGCCAAGATAAGAACCCGCGCGTACTGCATAAACCTCCATATTACTTACGCAACGATGAAAGCCAAGTCATTCCGAAGAGACATCTTCGAGACACGCCCCGAGACCGCGCGCGTGGCGCTTATCGGCGCGCCGTACGACCACAACTCGTCCTTCCTTCGCGGTTCTTCACAGGCGCCGGCAAAGATTCGCGAGGCTCTCGCGTGCGATGCGAGTCACTGCTGGACCGAGCTCGGCATCGACGCGGCGGACCCTGCTCGCGTGATCGATGTCGGCGACCTTTCGTCGGACGAAGCGACGTGGGCCGACGCCATCGACGACGCGATCCGCGGTGCGGTCGATGCAGGCCTTTGCCCGCTCGTTCTCGGCGGCGATCACGCGGTTACCTTTCCCGTGGTGAGGGCACTGCGCCGACTGCCTGAGCCGCCGACCATCCTGCACTTCGACGCCCATCCGGACCTGTACGACGACTTCGACGGCAACCCGCACTCCCACGCGTCGCCGTTTGCCCGAATCATGGAAGCCGGCCTGGCGCGGCGCCTGGTGAGTGTCGGTATTCGGACCCTCAACCCGTCGCTGCGAGCGCAGTGCGACCGCTTTGCCGTCGACGTCGTGGAGATGCGCGACCTCGCCGCCTGGCACACCCTCCCGCCGTTCGAGGGGCCCCTCTACATTTCGTTCGACATGGACGCGCTCGACCCCGCGGCCGCGCCGGGCGTGTCCCACTGGGAGCCGGGAGGCCTCACCGTGCGCCAGGCCCTCGACTTTCTTCACTCGGAACAAGTCGCTCGCGTCCCCGTCGTCGGGGCCGACGTGGTCGAGCTCAACCCGCGCCGCGACATCGTCGGTCCCGGCGGCGTGGGCTTCACCGCCACCGTGGCGGCCAAGATCGCCAAGGAACTCACCGCCCTGATGCTCCGCTCCACCGACTGAGCGCTCCCCGTGGCGGTCAGAACGCCGGGCGATTCAGTCGGAATGCCTCACCGTCGTAAATGAGCACCGCGTCGCGCTCCGAGGCCGCGATGTCGCTTGGTCCGACGCCAACGTTCTGCGGCAGTGAGAAGGGCGACCATCGCCGGCCGTCGAAATGGAGGGCGGTGCCCACGTCGCCGACCGCGAAAACACTATCGACGCCCACGGCCGACAGCGCTTTGAGAGAGGCCTGCGTGCCTGAGTCGAATCGCTGAACGTCCCGACCGTCGAACCGCGCGAGGAAGCCATCGTCGCCAGCGATGATCCAATCGCCGCCAACCGCCACTGCGGCGAACAGGGTGACCCCTGGCTCGACGTGTCGCTTGGTCCAGGTGCGCCCATCGAAGTGAAGCAATACGCCTTCGGCGCCGACGGCGAGTGCCTGGCCGCCCGGTGCGCTGGCGATGTCGAAGAGATCTTCGCTGGCCGGGAGGTCGACCCGAGCCCAACCGCGCTCGGCGTCGGCAACCACGCCATCAAGACCGACGGCAAAGCGGCGGCCGACCGCGGTGAGCGATGCGCCGGGCACGGAGCTGAGGGTGACGCTGCCGGTGCCCTGATTTGCAACAGTCGCGACATTGCCGGCGTCATCCACCGCCCGCAGCGGGCCTGTGTTGTCGGCCCACGCGCCGGTGATGCGTCCGGGCAGCGTGGCCAGGACTCTCGATTGCCCCGGGAGCGGGCCCGGCCGAAAGACTAGGCTACCCCGGGCGAACACTGCCCGGTCGCCGGCACGCCAGACGCGGTCCGCGGGGCCCGGAACGTGAGTCCACAGGCCGCGACCGACAACGGCTACCGAAAGTTGCTCGTTGCGCTCGACCAGCCCCAGGATGTCGCCGCGCGGATTTGTGGGGAGTACCCTTTCCAGGCGAGGCTCGCTCCCGTGGAAGCGGTGAACGAGCTCCCACGTTGCGCCGTTGAAGTACCAGCGATCGAAAATAGAGCCTTCGACGATGATTCCCCCGGTGCGGTCGGCGGCGAACGACTGGATACGGACAGGGGCACTGTCGGAGCTCCTTCTGGGTAACGAGATAAACGACCAGGGGCCGTCTCTTCGGTCTTGTTGCCACAGTCCCTCCGGGGTCTTCGCGAGCAGCTCGCCGCTCGGGAGCGGGTCGATCCACTCGGTGTCGTCGGGAACCTCGTAGGGGCGCCAGCCTTGTTCGGTCTGAGTCATGTAGGTACCGTCGGAGGACACGTAAGCCTTGCCGCCCGCCACGTCGCACGACCAGAACCCAGAGGGCGGAACCGGGAGCGACTCCACCGGGACCGGGATGGCCCCGCGCAGCTCAACGACCTCGTTTCTGGAGAAGGCGAGAACGCCTGAGGGCGTCGTGCACAGCTCCGTGACCGCGCCCAGGCCCGTTGTGACCGTCGTCCAGGCTGTGCCGTTGAAGTAGCGGAGAACCCGGTCGCCGTCGTTCGCCGGGAGCGTTGCGTAAATCTCCTGTCCGCGAACGGTTACATTCCAGAACTCGCCTTCCCCAACCAGTTCCCACGCCGAGTCCCGATAGCGGTAGAGATCGCGGTTGGCCTGTTCCTGAATCACCAGGTCTCCGCTTCGGGCGGCGACAAGCTCAAGGTATCGAAAGGGCACCGGGATCGTCAGCTGATCGAAAGCGTAGAAGCCGCAGGCGTCGACATCCGGGGCGCAGGTATCCGTGCATCCGGGCGCGCCGAAGTGGGCGCCAAAGTCTCGGCAGGTCAGCCCCTCGGGGCCAGAACCGTCACAGATTTCGTCGGCGTCGACCGTGCCGTCGCCGCAAAAACCCAGGCAGCCCGAGGTATCGAAGCGGCACAGGGGGCTGCATGCGAGGGAACCTTCGTCGAAGCCCAGGTCGACGCAGGTGGCTGCACCGACGTCGCCATCGCAATCCTCGCCAGGCGATACGAGACCGTCGCCGCAACTTCTCAGCGTGCACGCGTCGCTGCAGAAGGCCGTCGGTTCGGCGGAGTTGGCTGACGGGCATGCGGCGGGCAACTCCGCTGAGCCATCCCCGCAATCACACGCCTCGCCCACCTCGAGGTCGACGACGCCATTTCCGCAGCTTTCGTCCGAGGTGCAGGTCGCGTTGCAGCCGTCGCCCGGAAACGTATTGCCGTCATCGCAGGCCTCTGCGGTGGTCAGGATGCCGTCGCCACACCGAGGCTCCAGGCATACGCCGGTTTTGCACTCGGCTTCCGCAACGTCGCCGAAGCTGCAGGTTTGCCCGTCCGCGCGGCCGCCGCAGGCGCTGATTTGCCCGCGAAGCACGCAGAGATCATGAGCGTCGGAACAAACGCGGTCGGCGGGGCATATCCGGCCGTTGCAGGGGACGGTCCCGCCGTCGCTGCATCCCCCGGTGAAGAACATGGCAACCGAGAGGACGCCGACGGTCAACTTTGGAGCGCGCGTCATCACCTCTCGGCTCCGCGCCACAAGACCCGGCCGCAACCGAGAAACACCCGTGGCCCCAGCACGCGAACCGCGTTGCCGGGGCAGTCGCCCACGCGCGCCCAGGTGTCGCCATTCCAGTGGATGTGTCCGCTGTTGCGAAACGCTTGTCCCTCGGCGACGGCGAAGACGTCGGTCTCGCTCGTGCCGTGAAGATCGCGAATGGCGCTGTCAACCGGGGTGTGGCGGGTAACCCAGTGTTCGCCGTCGAACTCGAGGATGAGGCCGGCGCTGCTGCCGACGAATACATGGCCACCGATTCCCCAGACGGCCGTCAGGTCGTAGTCGTCGCTGAGGGGTAGGTCGACGGGGCGCCACTTCGAACCGTCGTAGTGCAGCAGGGTGGAGCCGGTGCCCGCGATGTAGATGTCGCTGGCGTTCGTGCCCCACACCGACAGCAAATCGGACGTCGTGGGAGTCGGAACTCGTCTCCAAGACTGGCCGTCGAACTGCAAGATAGTGCCTCTGTCGCCGACGGCGACACCGTGGTCGGCAGATGCGGTCCAGGCCGAATGCAGACGCTCAGACGTCAAGCCGATAGCCTCGCGATGCCAGTCACCGGAGTTGCGCAACACTAGACCGGCGGACCCGACGGCTAGAGTGGGCGGGCCACCGAACCCGGTGATGAACGTGGGCTTCGCGTTGTCCGGGAGCCGAATGCGGCCACTGCGATATCCGTACAGCATCGTGTTCGTGAAGAAGACATCACCGCCGCCCGTGTACATCGACGAAGCGCCTGAAAGACTGTCGCTGAAGCCGCCCTCCGTGATTTCGACGGAGAAGACTCCCTCGTCGGTGAGTGCGTGAATCGTTCGGTCGCCGAGCACCGCCGCATCTTTGAAGTCGACAACTTCAGACGACGCCCGGGACTCCAAGACGGGCATCCATCCGTCGTTCAAGCGTTCGTCTATCGCGAACCTCCCGACGGCGAGCAGGCGATTTTCGCCGGCCTCGACAAGTCGTCTCGGGAGCTGTGGACCGTAGACCGCGGTCCACGAGCCGCCTTCATGCCGGTAGAGGCTGCCCGCCGCCAGCGCCACAACCTCCGTCTCGGAGGTGGCCATCACCTGTGTGGGGGCGGAGGTAGCGAACCGGGACATGTCGATCCACCGCCAGGTTCCGTCAGCGTGGTGAAGCACCCCTCCGGCTGCGGCGACGAAGAAGTTGCCGGGACGCGCGCCGTGCACCCACGCGAAGTCGGACTCCGATGGCGTCGGGTAGACAGACCAGTCCCCAAGTGACGACCTCCGCAGGAGTATCCCGCGGTCCCCGACTGCCAGCGCCCGACCGTCGGGAAACACTTGAACCGAGTGCAGTGTTTCCGTGGCTCCGCTCTGGCGCGCTCGCCACTCATTGGCGACGCGCTCGATCACGGTGCCCGCCTCTCCGACAGCGATTGCGAGACCGCTCTGGCTCGAGACCGCGAGCAGGTCGTTTTGCATCGGCGAAAAGACTCGTTGCCACCCGGTTTCGGGGGAGTATTCCAAGATCAGGCCGCGATCGCCGACGGTGATGCCTTCGTCGCCGTTGCTCCACATGGCCTGGCCCGAGCCGACAGCGATGAGCAGCCTCGGCGTGAACGATCCGCATTGCGCGGTCTCGGCGGTGCAACCGTTGGTGCAGCTTAGATGGCCGTAGTCCCAGCCGAGTTCGACACAGTCGAGCCTCGGCGGAGCGCCGTCGCAGATTTCGTCGCCTTCGGGAACGCCGTTCCCACACTGCTCGCAGCTCGATGTGTCGAACCGGCAGCCGTCGCCGCATCGGGCCTGGCCGCCCCCGAGTCCCAGGTCCGCACACGACAGTTCGGTTGGCCCGTCGCAGTCTTCCCCGGGCTGCAGCACGCCGTCGCCGCACGAAGCGACCGTGCATTCGGTTGTGCAGCCGGTGACGGCATTCTCTCGATTCGGTGTCTCACAGCCCGCTGGGAGCGAATTCTCGTCCCGGCCGCAGTCGCATAGCTCCCCTGCGAAAACGTCGACGATTCCGTCGCCGCACACCTCGCGGGACTGACAGTTTGAGCTACAGCCGTCGCCCGGTTCGCGATTTCCGTCGTCGCAGACCTCCCCGAGCTCCACGATGCCGTTGCCGCAGCGCAAGGCCTGGCACACACCGAAGGTGCAGGCACCTGGTTGTCCTCTGGTTTCGCAAGGAGCACCGTCGGGAAGGCTCTCGCACGAAGCCAGCGCCTCGGGGGCGACACAGCGGGCGTCGCGGCAAACGAGGTCCGCTGGACAGATGTTGTTGCCGCACGTTGCGAACTCCGATTCGCGGCAGCCGGTCGTCGTAAGCAATGCGGCGGCCAGCCCGCAAAGAACGAAAGCATCGGCCCTTCCACGACTTCCAAGAACGCACCAGGCCAACAAGCAGAGGAACCACCACGGCACCGTTTCGTCGCCCGCCGCCGCAGAGCAACCTCCGGCGGGTTCTCGAGCGCCCGGCTGTCCCGGTTCGCCGTCGTAGCGAGGGTCGCATGCGTCGCCCAGCCCGTCGCCGTCGGCGTCGCTCTGCTGGTTTGCCACGGCGGGGCAGTTGTCGTCCTCGTTCGCGACGCCGTCGCCGTCGGTGTCCGAATCGCAGGCATCGCCTTTCCCGTCGCCATCGAGGTCGTCCTGGATCGAGTTGGCTATTTGCGGACAGTTGTCGCTTCGGTTTGCGACCGAGTCACCATCGCGGTCGCTGTCGCAACGATCGCCTACCCGATCGCCGTCGGCATCAGCCTGGTCGGGGTTGGCCTGGGCCGGGCAGTTGTCGGCCCCATCGGCGATGCCATCCCCATCGTCGTCGTCGTCGCAGGCGTCCCCGAAACCATCCTCGTCGGCGTCCTTCTGCTCGGCGTTCGGTGTCCCCGGGCAGTTGTCCCAACCGTCGTTAACGCCGTCGCCGTCGGCATCCTGGTCGCACGCGTCGCCGACCCCGTCGCGGTCTGAATCGATCTGTGCCGAGTTCGAAATCAGGGGGCAATTGTCCAGAGCGTCCGCGATGCCGTCGCCGTCGTCGTCCTCGTCGCCGGCGTTGCACGCGCCATCGCCATCGCTGTCGTGGCCGTCGTTGGTTGGATCACCACCCGGCAGGTCCCCCGAGACGCTGCAGTCGTCGCACGAGTCGGCATCGACGTCGCGGCAGATTCTCGGGTCGTACGGCGCTCGGTCCTGGGTGTCGACAACACCGTCGTTGTCGTCGTCGGTGTCGTCGTCGTCGAGTCCCCCGTCCCCGTCGTTGTCGCCGGCAACGACGTCGAACAGGCGAACCCCATCGTAGCTTACGTCGGACTCGGTTCGTGCGCCGGATCCAAGGGCGATCAAGCCGTCGTCGATGGCCACGGGCCCTGGGGGACCGAGATTCGAGACTTCGAACGAGAACGTTTCCGCCAGTTCCCAGTTGCCACCGATGCGGCGAAAAACCGCCGCGCCGTCGGGGCCGTCATGGCTGTACCCAATCGTCAGGGTTCCACCTTCGAGGGCAACCGATCGGTAAAGACTATCGGCGAACGGCTCGGGATGCCTGAGGGCGCTGGTCGTTGACCAGCCATCGGTGCCGCGCTGGTACACCGTGAATTCGGTGGCTCTCGGCTCAGCAATGACAACGGTGTTGCCGGAGGTTGCAACACTCACGAATCTGAAAAGGGTGACGATTGGAACCGAGTGAACCTGCAACCAACCATGGCTGTTCTTCTCGTAAAAGAAGGCGTAGTCACGGTCTGCGACCACCAAAGTGTCTCCTGCAGCGGCGAGGGCCATCCCGAAAGAACTGCTCCCTCTTTGGAGCATCTCTTCGATCTGGCCGTCGCTGTTTACGACAAAAACCGCGCCGCTGCCTTCTCCGTAACCGGGCGCTCCCACGAAGATTCGCCCCCCGCCAGAGGCAATCGCTGCACCGAACCTCGCATCCGTGTCGGCGAATGACGGCTCGATAGCCCAGGCTTCGCGCCACTCACCGTCGGTTGCCGCGAACGCGTGCACGGCCCCCGTCGGGCGTCCCTGCCCATCGCGGACATGAGATGCACCAACGAGGGCGAGGCCCTCGTGGTACGCAACCGAGCTTCCAAAAGAATCGCCGGCCGAGGCGTTTGGGCGGACGAGCCGTGCCGGTTCCTTCCACCGAGCCCGTTTGTCGAACACGTAGGCGATTCCCTGTCCCGCGTGCGTGTCGTCGCTATTGGGCGCTCCCACTAACACTCGGTTCGCGTCAACGGCGACTGACGTCCCGAAGTTCCCGTCGTTACGGAGCGGTAGCATTGGGGAGCCGTGTCCATCGAGGGTCCACCCCTCGGCGCCGCGTCGGTAGATGAGCGCGGCACCGGCATCGTGCTTGGGATCGTCGAAGTCCGGGACTCCGACGACCAGCATATCGTCATGGAGTGCCAACGAGCGATGTCGTGAATAGACTGATCCGTTTTCGTTCTTGGATTCGGGAATGCGGAGTTCTTCGACGAGTTCGTACCCTGTTTTACCGAGTTCGAAAAGAGAGACCCCGCCACGCTCCCCGCGTTCAGCGGCGCCCACGGCGAGCTGGTCGTCGTGAAGGGCAACCGAATCACCGAAACCGTCGTTTATGACCGGGCTTGCAATCCGGTGCACTTCTGCCCAGTCTCCCGGACCGAGCCTCTCGAACACGGACACGGAGCCGAAGCCGTTGCCCCAAGCGGGTCGTCCTATTGCGAGTCTATCGCCCGACAGAGCGACCGGAGCTTCCGCAGCGTCGGCCGGTCCGACGACGGTTCCGTCTTCGCGCCAGGTGCCCTGGTGCCGCTCATAGACGTGCGCGGCTCCGTAGGGTGTCAGCAGGACCAGCCGATTGTCAGAGAGGGAGAGCCGTCCCAATCCGCGCGGATCCGGCGGGGTGATTGTCTGCTGGTAGCGCCAAGCGTTGCCGTCGTGAACGTAGACGAACACTTCAGCCCCAGTGGAAATGACTATGGTTCCTCGGTCCGTTGCGACACGAGCGCCGAAGTAGAAGGTGTTCGTCGGTTGAGGGGGGGCAAGGGTCGCTTGGCGCAACCAGCGTCCGTCGATAGCACGGGTGTAAACGTGTGCGAGCCCGTGACCATTTTGGCTCGAGGCCCCCACGACGACCGTGGCGTCGTCGACGGCGACTGCAGAAGAACTCAGGGGTGCGAACGTGCCGGGGAGTGGCTGACCGTGCCAGGTGCCATCGTCGCGTCGCTCGAAGACATGGCCCGCGGGACTGTATTCGCCGCCCCAGCCGCCGGCCACCACGAAACGATCGCCAACGTCGACGCTCGTGCCAAGTCTGACGTTGGCGAGCCCGCCCGCTTCCCGAAGTACCACTGGCTCTGCGTTCGCGACGGCGGAGTGGGGTGCAGCGATATCCGTGGCTGTCAGCTCGGGCGCCTGGCAGCCCATCGCCAGCACCAGACCAGCGCAAGCGACAACCGGCGCCTTCATCCACCGACCTGTATCACGCAACGCTCCGGTTGGCGTCGCGGTTTCCGCGACCGTGGTAGCTCGTTCCGGGCCAAATGGTCCGTAAACGCCTGAAAGACTGTGGCGGCCCCGGGGACCTCACGAAGGTGAGTAGTCCGGCGCCCTACGCTGCCCGGCTGATGACCGTCACGTCCGGTACCAGTAGCCGCTCCATTTCCCGCGGCTCGAACTTGGTCAACCCGCCCGCGTACGTGCGGCCGTCGGCGAGGGTGGCGGCGCCGTTGAGCGCCGCGGCCAGCGCGTCGAGCGCGCGGTCGGTCATTGGCTCTCGCGGGTACAGTCCGTGGGCGATGTTGATGTGCCGGGCGCCGGCCAGGTTGCGCACGAAGGCCGGCGGGCGCCTGGCCATGTACGTGGCCAGGATTGGCGCCGGGGCGCGCAGGCCCACCGTCCACCACGGCTTGCGGTGGCGAGCGACGAACCGTTCGTGGGCGCCGCGCTCGCGCGCCCACTGAAGGAAGTCGTCGACCAGCCGGCGGTCGTGGTCGCCGAAGGCATCGAGCGACCGCGGCAAGTCGACGACTCGAGGCAGGTGCGCGGCCGACGCGAGGGTAGGACCGGCCTCGAACAGCTGCCGCGCGCGGGTCACGGTGGGCCACAGCACGCCCGGCGGCAGCGGCGGCGTGTGCGCGCTCGCGATCCACACCTTGTTGGCGCCGGTGACCTGACCGCGGTGCACGCGGCACAGCTCGCCGAGTTCGACCCAGCCCGGGCGGGGGCGACGACGGCGTCGCAGGCTCGTCCAGCGCGGCGCTCCGGCGAGCTCGGCCCGCGGAACCAGGCGGCCGCCCTCGAGCGGCGCACCGACGGGCGCGTCCAGTCGAACCGCGGCCGTCGCCGCCGATCGGCCGAGCTCGAAGCCGGCGATCGCCGCAGTGCTTTGCGCGTCGGCGAACGGCATGGCGTCGGCGCGCATCACGTCGACCCGGGCGAGTCCGAGAGGCCCGGCGAGCAGCTGGCGCGCCAGCTGACCATAGTTGACGTCCAGCCACTCGGCCGCGGTGACGAAGCAACCGACGTCGCCCGCCCGGGCGTGCAGCGCCGTGGCCAGGTAGAAGTGCAGGTGCAACCCGCACAGGCCGCTGGCCCGCAAACCAAGCCCGGCGGCCTGGCGCGCCAGCCAGCGCTTCCAGGAGGGCTCGATGTCGTGGTGGCGTACGTACGGCGGGTTGCCGACGAACAGGGTGGGACCGCGCGCGGGCGAAAGCTCCACGGCCCGATAGTCCTCGAGCCTTACGCGACTGCGCGATGCGAGTCCGCAGGCGGCGAGATGGGCGCGCGCCGTGAGCGCCGCGAGTGGATCTTTTTCGATGCCGAGCAAGACGGCATCGCGAAACCTCGGCGCCGCGGCGACGAGAAAGCGCGCCGAGCCGCAGCCGGGATCGACCACCCGCGCCGGCGTTACCCGGGCCGAGCACCAGTCCACCATGGAGCCGACCAGCGTTGCTGGCGTGTAGGTCGCGCCGGCCCGGCGTCGGACCGCCGCCGAGCGCAGCCGGCAAAACGCGTCGCCGAGAGGGTCTTGGCCTGCGGCAATGGCGTCGCGAGCGGCCGTCACGGCGTCCCGCGGCGCGGGGCCCGCGCCCTCGAGCAGGGCGGCTTCGGCGCGCGAAAACCCGGTGACCTCCCGCGCTCCCAGGGCGGCGGCGACCGCCGCGAGCTCGGCCTCGGAGCCGGCGATGGGCGACGGCGGGCAGTGACGGGCCATCCCCTCAGCCTAGGCTCGGCGCCGGGCCTGGGCCAGTTTTCGGCCCGTTAGCCGAGGCCGAACGCGGCCCAGATGCCGCGTACCACCGTGACCAGGACGACCACGCCGAGCAGGTCGAGAACGATGCCGCGCTCGAAGATCTCCCGGGCCGAGAACAGCTTGCTCGAGTAAGCGACCATGGTCGGTGGGGTTCCGATGACCATGGCGTAGTCGAGGGAGGTGGCTATCGCGACGACGACCGCCAGCGAGGTCGGGTCGATGCCCATGACCGCCGCCAGCGGCAGCGCGACCGGAATGAGCATGGCCGCGGACGCCGTGTTCGAAGCGAAGGCGGTCACGACCAGGGCGAAGCCGGCCACAGCTCCCACCACGAGAAAGTCGGGCAGGTCCGATAGGCCGACAAGTCGCGTCGCCATCCACTCGGAGGTTCCCGTCTGGTCGAGAAACGATCCGAGGGCGAGACCACCGCCGAAGGTGAGCAAGGCGTTCCACGAAATTTGCTGCAGATCGTCGGCGCGCACCAGGCCGACGGCGCTGAGCGCAACGGCGCCTCCGATGGCGACGATACCGGTGCTGATGCCGTGCTGGCCGCCGGTGACCCACAGGCCGACCACGCCGGCGAACACGGCGATCGTCAACCACTGGTCGCGACCCAGGGGGCCGGCTTCGCGCAGCTGCTGGACGGCTACCTCGCGGGCGGCCGCCATGCGAGAGCGATCGATCTCGACGCCGCTTTGCCACCACAAGTACCCGGCCAGGATGGGCAAAAAGACGATCACCAGCGGCAATCCGTACGCCAGCCACCCGGCAAACGAGATGCGCTCGCCCGAGAACGAGCTGATGAAGTCGACGGCCAGGGCGTTGCCCGGCGTGCCGACCAGGGTGCCCACGCCGCCGGTGGTCGCCGCGTAGGCGATGCCCAAAACGACGATCTTGCGAAAGCGCGCGTTCTCCAAGGGAGCCGTCACCGCGAGGGCGATGGGCAGCAGCAAAATGGTGGCGCCGGTGTTGGTCATCCACATCGACAGCAGCGCCGACGTACCGAGCATGGCCGCGAACAGGCGGCGCGGGCCGCGACCGAAGCGGGCCACCAGAAACAGCGCGGCGCGCCGATCGAGCTCGACGCGCCGGAGCGCTTCGGCGATGAGGAACGTGCCGAAGAACAGCGCGATGAGGGGGTGAAAAAACGGCGCCAGCGCCGGCACCGCGCCGCCAATGCCGCTGATCGCCACGACCGCGGGCACGAGCAGCGCGGTGGCGAACAGGGGCAGCGCCTCGCTCACCCACAGCACGACGACCAGGCCGAGCAGCGCCAGCATGATGGCCGCGTTCTGCGGGGCCCGTCGGCGCGCCGAAAGGGCACCGAGCTCATCGGACCAGCCGACCACCGGGACCAGTTCGCGGCGACCGTCGGGCAATACCAGCGCCACGGTGACGTTGTCCATGACGACCATGCCCGGCAGGGGCAGGGCCAGCTCGATCCGGGCGCCGAGGGGAAACCCCGCGGCGGCGGCCACGGACACCTCCTCGTCGGGGCTCGAATACGACGTAGGAGTGGTGTCGCCGAGCCGAACGTCAGCGTCGAGGGCGATGGCGCCGTCCAGGGTGACCTGCAGCTTCGCGGGGCCCGCCGTCCACGGGGCGGGCGCGATCCAGAAGCCCGCGGCGCCGACGACCAGCGCGAGCACCAGCGGCACCCAGCGAATTGCCGGGCGATTGGGCGCCGGCGGTTGATCGCTCAACGCAGCCTCGGTGGTCATCCTCGTGCTCCCTGGTGACCGCCCGGTCACTAGAACGCGTCGGCGCTGGCGCGTTCGTAAAAGCTCTGGTAGCCGTCGGGCGCCTCGCCGCCGACGATGGCGCCGGGCTCTACGTAGGCGTAGATTTCGTCGAAGTGGCGGACCTCGTTGTGTGCGGTGCGCCGGCTCACGTGGTGGGGTTCGATCTCGCCGGGATTGTCGACGCCGGCGGCGCCGACCAGGTCCATGAACGCGCGGATGGTGGCGCGGTGGTAGTTCTCGACGCGCCGGGCCTTGGGTTCGACGACCAGGCCCTTGACCAGGGCCGCATTGGTCGTGGCAACCCCGACCGGGCAGTCGTTCGAGTTGCAGCGTCGGGCCTGAATGCAGCCGAGCGCAAACATCATGGCGCGCGCCGACGTGCACAAGTCGGCACCGAGCGCCAGGGACCGAATGATGCGGTACCCCGTGGTCACCTTGCCGCTGGCAATGAGTCGAATGTCGTCTTTGAGGTTGCAGCCGACCAGCGCGTTGCGCGCGAACAGAAGTCCTTCGTCGAGCGGCATTCCGACCGAGTCCGAAAACTCGAGGGGCGCGGCGCCGGTACCGCCCTCGGCGCCGTCGATGGCAATGAAGTCGGGGCGCAGGCCGGTTTCGACCATCGCTTTGCAAATGGCCATGAACTGCCGCCGGTGGCCGACGCACAACTTGAAGCCGACGGGCTTGCCGCCGGACGCCTCGCGCAGGTCGGCGACGAACTCGAGCAGCCCGCGGGGCGTGGAAAACGTTCGGTGTCCGGGGGGCGAGTGCACGGTTTCGCCCACGGGCACGCCGCGGATCGCGGCGATTTCCGGGGTGACTTTGTCACCGGGCAGAATGCCGCCGTGGGCCGGCTTGGCGCCCTGGGACAGCTTCACCTCGACCAGTTTGATTTCGGGTCTTGCGGCCTGCTCGGCAAAGCGGCCCCGGTCGAAGCCGCCGTCGCCGGCGCGGCAGCCGAAGTACCCGGTTCCGATCTGCCAGCAAAGATCGGCGCCGCCGGCCAGGTGGTACGGGCTCACGCCCCCCTCGCCGGTGTTGTGAAAACACCCGGCCGCCCGGGCCCCGCGCGACAGTGCTTCAATGGCGTTCTTCGACAGCGAGCCGTAGCTCATCGCGGAGATGTTGAGGTGCGAGGCGGCATAGGGCTGGGTGCACTCGCTGCCCCCGATCGAGACGCGGGGTTCTTCGTTGCCCGCGTGACGCGGCACAACCGAGTGGTTGACCCACTCGGCGCCGACTTCGTAGAGGTCCTCCTGGGTGCCAAAGGGCACGCTCTGAAGTGCCTTCTTGGCCCGTCGGTACACGACCGAACGGTCGTTGCGTGAGAATGGTTTGCCGTTGGTATTGGTTTCGACGAAGTACTGCTGAATCTCCGGCCGAATCTCCTCGAGCAGGTAGCGACCGTGACCGATTACCGGGTAGTTGCGCAGCAGCGAGTGCTTGCCCTGCAACGCATCGCGAAACCCCAGCAGGACCAGCGGCCCGACCACTGCGAAGGCCCAAAGGGCGCCGGGCTGCCAGGCGCCCAGAGCCGCGATACCCCCGATCAGCACCACAGCCACGGCGAAAAACCACCGACGAACCATGGGCCGATAGTGCATCGACGCTCGGTCCTGGTACACCCGGGGGAGCCATGAGTCTGTTCGAACGGGTCGGAAAATCGGCGCTCGCGGCCGGCCACCGAGCGCGGGGACGCGCTCCGGCCTGGGCTCGCCCGCTGCTCGACCGCGCCCTCGGGAGCGTGGACGTGCCGACCTGGTACCACCCGGATTACCGGCTGCCGATCTCGGGCATTGCTGCCTCGAGCAACATCGAGCCGCGCCGCGCGGACTTCGTCGCCTGGTTCTTGCTGGAAAAGATGCGGGTGCGCGCCGAGCTGGTCGAGTCGCCCGAGCTCGCCGAGTACGACGACGTGCGGCGCGTTCACGACGACGAGTTTCTGCGCTCGCTGATGATGCCGAACACGCTGGCCCGGATCTACGCGTCGGACCCCGCCGACGTACCGACCGACGAAGTGATGCGCAGCGTGCGCCTGGCGGTCGGCGGAACGGTCGCGGCGGCGCGCCGGGCGGTCGAGACCCGCGGACCGACGATGAATCTCGCGGGCGGTTTTCACCACGCGGCGCCGGCGGCCGGGGGTGCGCTGTGTCCGCTCAACGACATTGCCATCGCGGTCGCAGCGCTGCGGGCCGGAGGCTTTGATCGGCAGATCGCGATCATCGATCTCGACGCGCACCCGCCGGACGGAACCGCGGCCTGTCTCGCGAACGACGAGCGCGTGTGGATCGGGTCGTTGTCCGGTTCGGACTGGGGGCCGCTGGTCGGCGACGTCGACGAGACCGTGCTGCCGGAAGGCTGCGACGACGCCCACTACTTGATGGCTCTGCGGGGGCTGCTCGATCGCATGCCGCCGAGCGCGCTCGCGTTCGTCATCGCCGGCGGCGACGTGCTCGCCGGCGACAAGTTTGGCCTTTTGGGAACGACCCTCGAGGGCGTTCGCCGCCGGGACCTGCTGGTGGCCCGGCGCCTGCGCGGGCGCGGCAGCGTCTGGCTGCCCGGCGGCGGCTACACCGACGACGCCTGGCGGGCGCTCGCGGGCACGGCGCTGGCGTTGTTTTGGCGCAGCGAGCGCCCCGTGCCGGCCGACTACGATCCGCTCGGCGCCCACTTTTCGTCGATTGCCGCGCGCATCGGCCTCGACGAGCTCGGCCAGATCGACGCCGACGACTCGCTCGACCTCGAGTCCGAGCTGTCGGCGCTCAACAGTCGCGCCCGCCGGACGCCGCGGCTGCTCGGCTTGTGGACCCGCGGCGGGGTCGAGTTCGCGCTGCACCGGTACGGCGTGCTGCCGCACATTCGGCGGCTCGGTTATCGGCGACCGCGCGTGGAGGTGGATCGGGCGACGGCGGGCGAGCGGCTTCGCGTGTTCGCCCAGGCCGACGGCGATGAGCACCTGCTCGCCGAGGCGGTGTTCGATCGTCGCGAGGTCGCGGACCGCGACATGCTGTTTCTCAACTGGCTCACGCTCCGCAACCCGCGAGCGAGGTTCTCTACCACCCGCGCGCCCCTGCCCGGACAGGACGCGCCGGGGCTCGGCATCGCTCACGAGGCGCTCGAGCTGATTCTCGAGATGTCGCGCCGGCTCGAGCTCGCCGGCGTCGCCTACCGGCCCTCGTATTTCCACACTGCCGCGGTCGGCAAGGCGGACTTTCGCTTCGTCGACCCGGAGCGGCAGGGGCGCTTCGAAGCCCTGCTGCGCGATCTCGCGGGTCACCCGGTCGAAGAGATCACCCGGGCACTGGCCGAAAAACGGGTGACCCTCGACGGGGAGCCCTACGAGTGGGAGCCCGACTACATGGCGATGGGGTTGCCGGCCTCGGAGGACGACCGGGCCCGGGCCGCGACCGCGCGCGATGCGTGCCGTTTCGAGATCGTTGCGCCCTCCGGCCAGGTTTGAGCGGTTCTGACCATTCGATTGGGAACCGGTTTCTCGTATAGTCCCAAGACCATGGACGGGACCACCACGCTGTCCTACGCCGACGACACGCGGACCGGTAACCCGAGCAGCTTTCTCGCGCCGTACGTCGTCGTGGCAATGGAGTGCCGGCGCCCACTCGCCGTCCCCGAACGCTTTTCGATGGCCGAGGTCGACCGGGTGAGCCTCGGGCGCGGCCGCGACCGCGACCACGCCCGGCAGCGCTCTGGGGGACACGCGACGCTTCGTGTCGAGATTCCCGACGGTTGGATGTCGAGCGACCACGCCGAGTTCGAGCGCGGCGCAACGTTTTGGACCCTCGTCGACAAGGGCTCCAAGAACGGTACGTTCGTCAACGGCAAGCGCATCGAACGGGTGACCTTGCGCGACGGCGACCTGGTCGAGGTCGGCAGCAGCATCTTGCTGTTTCGCGACAAGGTCCGCCGCGAGATCGGCGACGAGATCGACGTGACGGCCGGCGACCTGGCCGAGCGCAGCGCGGGCATGGCGACCCTGGCGGTCGAGCTCGGTCGTGATTTTGCGGCGCTCGAGCGGGTCGCGGTGTCCGACCTGCCGATGCTGGTGCTCGGCGAGACCGGAACCGGCAAGGAAGTAACGGCGCAGGCGATTCACGAGCTGTCGAATCGCCGCGGCAAGTTCGTGGGCGTCAACTGCGGCGCGATCCCGGACCAGCTCGTCGAGAGCGAGCTCTTCGGTCACAAAAAGGGCGCCTTCTCCGGCGCCGTGGAAGATGCGCCGGGCCTGGTGCGTCAGGCCGATGGCGGCACCTTGTTTCTGGACGAGATCGCCGAGCTACCGGCGCAGTCGCAGGTGGCCCTTTTGCGGGTGCTGCAGGAAAACGAGGTTCGCCCGGTGGGCGGCACGGGCCCCGTCTCGGTCGATGTTCGCGTGGTGGCGGCAACCCATCAGCCGCTCGAAAAGAAGATTGCCGAAGGCGCGTTTCGCGAGGATCTGTTTTCGCGCCTCAACGGAATGACCGTGCGCTTGCCACCGCTTCGCGAGCGGCGCGAAGACGTCGGCCTTATTATCGGCACGCTGCTGTCGCGGGCGGCCGGCGACAAGGCCGCCGACGTGACCTTCACCCGCAGCGCCGCCCGCGCCTTGTTCCACTATTCGTGGCCGCGCAACATTCGCGAGCTCGACATGGCTCTGCGCTCGGCGCTGGCACTGGCCGGCAAAGACGCCATCGAGCCCAAGCATCTGCCGACGCACATCGCTGGCGCCGAGAGCGCCGAGGCCCCGGCCCCGCGCGATGCAAAGCCGCTTTCGCCCGAGGACCAGGAGCTCAAGCTCGCGCTACACGATGCCCTTACCGAGCAGTCGGGCAACGTGAGCGCGGTCGCGCGGGCCATGGGCAAGGCGCCCGTGCAGATTCGGCGCTGGCTCAAGCGGTTCGGGCTCGACGCCGACACCTACCGGGGATGACTCCCGCCTCGTCGAGGCGGGAGGCGTGGGCCCGAAAGGTCGGCTACCAGAGGATGCTTTCCTGGCGGTTCGGCGAGTGAGTCGTGTAGCTGTACGTGTGGACCGGTAGCGGCTTTCGCTGAGGCTCTCCCTTCGCCGGGGGCGGCTCCGGCGCGAACTCGGAGTCGGCCGCATTGACCTCCTCGTATCCCTTGGGACGCACGATGTAGACCGGGCACTGGGCCAGGCGAGCGACCCGTTCCGAGACCGAGCCGAGCAGAACGCGCTTGACGCCGGAGCGGCCGTGGGTGCCGACGACGATTAGGTCGGCACTGGCCTCTTCGGCGACCTCGAGAAGCTGCTCGTATGGGCTGCCAATGCGCACGTGCACGCGAATCGTCAGGCTCTCCGGGGCGGGGCCCGCGAGTTTTTGCGACAGGACTTTGTTGATCTCGTCGCGCAGTTTCTCCGAGTCGTCGAACGTCGGGTGGCGGCCGGCGCGGTCGTCGAGTACCGCGACGACGTGCAGGTCGGCGGTGCCGTAGCGCTTCGCGCCGAGAAGGGCCTCGTCGAGGGAGAGCTCGGCGGTGTCCGAGAAGTCGTAGCCGGTGACGATGGTGAATCGGTTGTTCTGAGTCATGATCGGGCCTCCGTTGCGGTAACCGGCAGCATCTGCACGAACGGTGCCGTGGTCCAAAGGGCCCCGACAGCGCCGTACATGCGGGACGGTCCAAGAAATTGCGCTACGCCCCGGGCGGCACGCAGTCTTTGCGCGGCGCGCCCGCCCAGAACGGGCCAGGCAGACCGACCGGTCAGCCGAGCCGGGGAGGCGGTGTGCGGGGCATTCGGGTGGGCCGGTTGGTTTCGTCGGCGTTTCCGTCGTGTGGCGCTTCTGCGGCACGGCTTTCGCAAACGACCAACCGCATGAAACGGGTCATTGCCGCCGTGGACTTCTCGGACACCGCCAACACCGCCGTTGCCCAGGCCGTCGCGGCCTGCCGGCAAACCGGTGCGGAGCTGGTGTTGCTCTACGCTGCCAATCTCGCCGGCGCGCAGCCGGACGCCTACGAGGTATCGCAGGGCAAGCTCGAGCCGTTCCGCGAGCTGCTCGTCGAGGAGATCGGGCGCGCGCGCGGGCAGCTCGAGGAGTGGGCGACCCGGCTCTCGGACGAGGGCGTCAAGGCCAGTGCCCGGGTGGTCGACGGGCCGCCCGACCGGGCGGTGCGAACGGTCGTGGACGATGGCGGCGGCGAACTCGTGGTCATCGGTACGCACGGTCGCGTTGGGTACGAGCGCATCTTCTTGGGCAGCGTCGCGGAGCGCATCGTCAAGTCCTGCCCGGTCGATGTGCTCATTGCCCGCGCGCCGATTCGCGAAGCCGGATTCGAACGGGTCCTCGCGGCGACGGACTTTTCGCCGGAGGCCGACCGCGCCCTCGATCGCGGCGTGGAGCTGTCGGCGGAAACTGCCGAGGTGCACCTGGTACACGCCTGGCGCATCGCCGGGGTGGTCGGCGACTTCATTGGGCGCATTACGCAAAGCTCGACGTACGCCCACGTCGCCGAAGCGGTCATCGACAGCGCCGAAACCCACGGGCGAACGCGCGCGCAGAAGTTTTCCGACAGCGGCCGCAACGTGTCGTTCACGTCGTACGGCGGATCGGCGACCGGCGTCATTCACGACCGTCTCGACGCGGCGGATCCGCCTTACGATCTGGTCTGTGTCGGCAGCCACGCGCCGGACCAGGACGACGGCGGTCTTGCGAGTTCCGTCGCGCAGGGAATCGCTCGCTTCGCCACCTGTTCGGTGTTGATCGCTCGTCCGCCGGCGTAACTGTTGGCGCGTTCCTGCGGGCGGGGGACCTCACCTGGTTTTCGACGGCGTGGTTGGCGCAGTGCGGCACGCACCTTTCGGTCCGGATGGCGAAAAGTCGTCGTTCTCGTCGCGCGGCCGTCGTGGCTATACTCGCGAGTGGAGGTGTGAATGAAAAAATACTGTGTGGTCGTCGCCGATAGCGCTCGTGCGCGGATTTACTCCCTGCAGATTCGCGAGACCCCGGACGGCTCCGGGCGCCCGTACCTGCACAGCGAGCGAGACATGGTGAACCCCGGGCGTCGAGCACGCGACGCCGAAGTGTTTACCAACAGCCGGCCGGGCACCAGGCGCGGCGCCCCGGGCGGGCCCGGGCACGGAGTCGACGACCACCGCAACGAGCACAGCGCCGAGCTCGAACGCCGCTTCGCCAACGACATTGTCGACGAGATCAAGCGCGTCGCTTCGTCGGGCTCTTGCACCAACCTGGTACTCGCCGCCGCGCCGCGCATGCTCGGTGCGCTGCGCAGCCCCGCGTGCAAGCTGCAGCGCGCGTTCGACGTCGCCGAGCTCGACCGCGATCTCACCAAGCTCACGCCGACCGACGTCCACGACCACCTCGCGGCCAAAGAGCTCATTCCTCCGCGAAGTCGCTCGGTCGAAGTGCCGCGCTAGCCGTTCGAGTTCCCGGGCCGGGCCTCGGGCCCGGTTCTCGGGAGCCGCGTCGCGCTTTCGCCGAACGCAGGTGCGCCGGGCGATTGCGCGGCGCAGACATCCGCGCAAGAGTTGCGTTGGTGTCCTTCAGGATTCTACTCATCGACGACGAGCCCGCGGGCCGTGCCGCGCTCGCCGAGCTCCTCCGCGACGAGGGCTTCGAGGTCGAGGAGGCGGGCTCTGCCGAGGCGGGGCTCGAGCGCGTCGATGCATTCGACCCCGCGGTCGTGATCACCGACATGCGCATGCCCGGCAAGACCGGTCTGGACGTCGTTCGCGCGCTCGCTGCCCGGGACCAGTCGGTTGCGTCGATCGTCTTGACCGGTCACGGCGAGGTCGAAAACGCCGTCGAAGCGATGCGGCTGGGTGCGAGGGACTACATCAGCAAGCCCGTCGACTTCGCCGAGCTCAAGGTCTCGGTGGACGCTGTTGTCTCTCGACAAAAACTTCAGCGCGACCTCGCGCTCATGCGCGGGCGGGTTGCCGAGCGCGAGGGCCCGGCGGGACTCATCGGCAGCAGCGAACCGATGGAGGAGGTCGTACGCCTCATCGAGCAGGTGGCGCCCAGTCGGGCGACCGTGCTCATCACGGGCGAGAGTGGAACCGGCAAGGAGCTGGTGGCCACCGCGGTACATCGCCTGAGCCAGCGCAACGACGGCCCGTTCGTTCGGGTGCACTGCGCGGCGCTGGCCGAGACGTTGCTCGAAAGCGAACTGTTCGGCCATGAAAAGGGCGCGTTCACGGGGGCCGATCGGCGTCGCGACGGTCGCTTTGCCAGCGCGCACGGGGGCACTCTGTTTCTCGACGAGATCGGCGAAATCTCACCGGCAGTTCAGGTCAAGCTGTTGCGCTTTTTGCAGGAGCGCGAGTTCGAACGGGTCGGCGGTGGGCCCACGATTCGGGTCGACGTTCGCCTGGTGACAGCGACCAATCGCGACCTCGAACAAGAGGTGAAGGACGGCCGCTTTCGCGAGGACTTGTTTTACCGGCTCAACGTCATCAACATTCGCGTGCCACCCCTTCGCGAGCGACCGACCGACATCCCGCTGCTCGCCCACGCCTTCTTGCGTCGCTTTGCCAGCGAAAACGAAAAGAAGATCGCGGGGTTCACGGCAGACGCGCTGGCGGCCATGACATCGCATCCGTGGCGCGGAAACGTGCGCGAGCTGGAGAACTGCGTTGAGCGTGCCGTGGTCATGTGTCGCGGCGATGTCGTCGAACTCGGCGACCTGCCCACCGGTGTTGGGCCCTCCTCGGCTCGCGGCGCCAACGGCGAACCAGAGGTTCCCGGGGCGCGGCTCGACGAGCTCGAGCGTCACGCGATCTTGCAGACCCTCGAGGCCTGTGGTGGCTCGACGTCGCGGGCCGCGAAGATCCTGGGCATTAGCGTGCGCAAGATTCAGTATCGGCTGCGCGAGTACAGCGACGCGCCGCCCGCCGATGTAGACCCCGTAGAGTGAGCCGCGTACAGCGCGCTCATCGGCATACCGGTGCGCCGATGTAAGCTCGCAATGGCGGGTTTGGAAGGGGCCGGCGACGGGATACGATGAAAGTGGGATGGGGAAGCATGACTTCGAGGGCAACGCGCGCTTCGAGATCGTGCGTCGTCTCGGCGAAGGCGGTATGGGCGTCGTGTACGAAGCTCGCGATCGCATGTCGGGCGGTCGCCTCGCCCTGAAAACGTTGCGAGGCCTCGACCCCGACCAGTTACTCGGACTCAAGAACGAGTTCCGTGCGTTGCAGGATATAGAGCATCCGAACCTCGTGTCGTTTGGTCAGCTCATCGAGGACGCCGGCCAGTGGTTCTTCACCATGGAGCTCGTCGAGGGACGGCATTTTCTCGACTACGTTCGGCCGCGCTCGAGCGTCGGTCACGACGTTCCGACCAGCCAGCTTCCCCGGGTGCTCGACGATGGCGTGCCGGCGATGCCCTCGGTGTCACCTCGGCAAGCGAACGCTCGAGGTAAGATCATCGAGCTTCGCCCGCGCGTCGAGTCCTGCCACAGCGGCCGGCTGCGCAGTTGCCTCGCCGAACTGGGCAACGCTTTGGGAGCGCTGCACGACGCCGGCGTCGCCCATCGCGACGTAAAAGACTCCAACATCCTGGTAACCGACGCCGGTCGCGTCGTGTTGCTCGATTTCGGCCTCGCCGGCAACGACCAGAACGCGACCACCCATTCGTCGCCCATGGGCACGCTCATGTACGCGGCGCCCGAGCGCATTCTCTACGGGGGCCGGGGCGGCCCCGCTGCGGATATGTACGGCGTTGGCGTGTTGCTCTACGAAGCGCTCACTGGCCGCGAGCCGTTCGCCGGGGATGCCGCGGAAATCGCCCGGCGCAAGCAACACGTCGACCCGGACCGACCCTCGGCGCTCGCCCGGGATGTCCCCGCCGATCTCGAAGACCTCTGCATGCGGCTGATGTCGCGCGAGCCGGCGAGTCGGCCCCGGGCCGCCGAGCTGGCGTCGGTTGCGCGGACCGGTCAGGCCACCGATAGCGGCTCTCATGCGGCCCCGAATCTGGGCCCGTCGTCGGTGTTCGTTGGGCGCCACAACGAGCTCGCCGAGCTGATGGCGCAGTTCGGCCGGGTACGGGTCGGAGTGCCGCGCGTCGCCGTGGTGGAAGGCGAAAGCGGCGTCGGCAAAAGCGCCCTCGTATCGCAATTCGTCGCGGGCGTACGCGAGCGCACCAGCGACGTTGTGGTGCTCAACGGCCGCTGCTACGAACGGGAAGCGGTTCCGTACAAGGCGGTCGATGGCGTCATCGATTCGCTTTGCGAACACCTGCTCGGCCTCAGCGACGAGGCCGCCCGAAGCATTGCCCCGGACGACGTCGAGCTACTCGTCGACGTGTTCCCGGTGTTGCGGCGGGTGCGCGCCCTCGTGCCCGACGAGCCCGGCGCGCGCCCGGGCGCCGTAGACCCGATGGAGCGGCGGTCGCGGGTCTTTGCGGCGCTGCGCGGCCTTCTTTCGCACCTCGCGGCGCGAGCCCCGCTCGTGGTCATCATCGACGATCTGCAGTGGGCCGACGCAGACAGCGTCGCGCTGCTCGACGCGCTGTTGGCCGCCCCCGATAGCCCGACGCTTCTTCTGGTTGGCACCATGCGCAGCGACGTCGATCGCATTGCGGGGGAGCGTTCGACGTTTCTTCGCGGCGCCGTGCGAATCAAGCTCGGTGCCCTGGGGGCCGAGGACTCTCGCGAACTGGCCGAGCGCCTGATGGCCCGCGCCGGAGGCGTGCACGCGTCGGCGGCCGTGCTCGCGCAAGAGGCCGCCGGCCACCCGTTGTTCATCGACGAGCTCGTGCGACACGCGGTTGACAGCGCGGGCGACTCGGTTGCCGAGCGGGTGCCTCTGCGCCTCGAAGAAGCGCTGTGGTCTCGGGTAGCGCGACTGTCGTTGCCGGCGCGCGAAGTGCTGGAAACTGTCTGTGTCGCCGGCGTGCCCATTAGCGGACAGCTCGTGGCGGCGGCATTGGCGAAGTCGGGAGACGAAACGGCGCAGCTGGTATCGAGCCTGCGCGCTGCACACCTCGTTCGCACCACGCGGACCGGCAGCGGCGACTCGATCGAGCCGTATCACGATCGGATTCGCGAGTCGGTGCTCGGGCATCTCGAGCCGCTCGCGACCATGCGCCACCACGAGCGCCTGGCTCTCGCCCTCGAAGCGAGACAGAACGACCAGACCGATGCCCTGGCCGTGCACTGGCGCGGCTCCGGCGAACGCGGCAAGGCGGCCGCGTACGCGGTCAAGGCCGCCGAGCAAGCCGACGCTGCGCTCGCGTTTGGCCGGGCGGCCCACCTGTACAGCCTGGCCATCGAGCTTGGTGCCGGCGGCGACAAGACCTGGAAGCTGTACGCTCGTCGGGCCGACGCGCTTGCGAACTGCGGCCGCGGAGCGGACGCGGCCAAGGCTTACCAGCGCGCGACCGAGGGCGCCGATGAGGCGTCGGCGCTCGAGTTTCGGTGTCGCGCGGCTCGCCACCTGCTTTCGTCCGGGCATATCGACGACGGCATGAAGGCGCTGCGAGCCGTGCTCTCGCAGGTCGGGTTTCGCCTGCCGTCGAGTCCGCGCTCGGCGCTGGCGTCGCTGCTGTTCCATCGGGCGCGCGTCCGTCTTCGTGGGCTGGGCTTCGTCGAGCGAGACGAGAGTGCGCTGTCGGCCACGGCGCTGCAAAAGGTGGACGTTTGCTGGTCGGTGTCTTCGGCGTTGGCGTTCGTCGACACGGTTCGGGCCGCGGACTACCAGACCCGGCACCTGCTGCACGCACTGGACGCGGGAGAGCCTTATCGAGTGGCGCGCGCGGTCGCGATGGAGGCGGGATTTGTCGCCTCCGCGGGGTCGAAGTCGCGAGAGCGCACGGCGCGACTGCTGGGCGTGGCTGACGTACTCGCCGAGCGGTCCGGCAACCCGCACGCAATGGCGGTGTCCACCGGCTGCGCCGGCGTGGCGGCGTTTCTGCAGGGGCGTTTTCGCGTGGCGCTCGATCTCGCGGCCCGGTGCGAGCGCATCTTTCGCGAGCGCTGTCGCGGCGTGGCGTGGGAGCTCGATACCACCCACATCATCAGCTTGATCTGTTTGTGGTTCGTCGGCGACATCGAGGAGATGCGCCGCCGTCGTCCCGTGTTCATCAAGGAAGCGCGCGAGCGGGGCGACCTGTATCTCGAGTGCAGCTTGCTCACCGGACACTCCAACCTCGCTCATCTGGTGGACGACTCCCCCGAGGCAGCCCGAGAAGCCGCGACGGAAGCGATGGAGCGGTGGACGGTGCGGGGCTTTCACATGCAGCACTGGTGGCACATGATGTCGGCGGCCCAAACCGAGCTCTACGCGGGGGCTGGCGGCCGGGCCCACGAGATCGTCGAGAACGATTGGCCGGCGCTGTCGCGGTCACTGCTGCTGCGCGTCTCTTGCATCACGATCGAAGCCCACTATCTGCGCGGTGCCGCGGCCCTGGCGGCCGCACGCGAGGCCCGGTCGACCGGACTGCTCGGGCTGGCCACTCGCAGCGCGCGCCGAGCCGCCCGCGGCGGCGCTGCGTACGGCGAGGCAATGGGGCGTCAACTGCTCGGCGCGGTGGCCGCGCGCAACGGTCGCGCCGAGGCCGCCGTCGACATGCTTGGCGACGCGGCGGCTCGATTCGATCAGGCCGATATTCCGCTGTTCGCCGATGCCTGTCGCTACCGAATCGGCGAGCTCCTAGGCGGGGACGAGGGGGCGGTGCTTCGCGCGTCGGTGTGCGAGCGACTGAGTGAGCGAGGCGCTGCGGCGCCCGAGCGGCTGGTCGACCTGCTGGCGCCGGCAGTCGCAGACTGACGGACCTGAGAGCGGTGTCCCCGGGCCTCGGGTTGCGCGCATTCGTGTATGGTCGGCAGGGTGATTCCAACGCTGCAAGGCGTAACGCTGTCGTTCGGCGCCGCGCGCATGACTCTGCCGCTGCAGGCCGTCGCGGGCGAGGGCAACGGCCGCGAGTCGGCCGGCCCTCGGCTCCAGCCGCCACGCATCAAGGTTCCTTCGTTTGCCGGCGAGTTCGAGCTAAACCCCATCCGCGATATCGCGGTGCGCGAGCTGCTCACCCACGCGGCCGACGGCCGCGCCACCGTGCACCTGCCGTTCATCGCTTCCACCCTGCGAAAGGGGCCCTTTGCTTTCGACATTCCGCAGGGCACCGAAGCGGTCATCGAGATGGAGGTTGCGGGTGGGCGCATCTTGCGCGACCGCGACCGCACCCACGGCACCGTTGCGCCGCCCATCTCGCTGCCCCTCGGTCTCGAGTTCCGCGGCATCTACGTCGACGACAAGGGATCGCTTATCGCCGATATTTCCGCCTTTCCCGACATCAAGCTGCGCTGGTTCGGCTCGCGTTCCCGGGTGCCCGAGTCGCTGTCAGACTTAGTGGCGCAGCTGTTCAAAGAGCCGACCGAAGGACGAGCGGAAACCCAGGACCCCGCGGCCAAGCCGTCGAAACCGAGTCTGAAGGTCGACACCGCCGGCATCTCCGTGCAGGCCCGTGACGTGGTGCCCAACGACAAGGAGCTGCACCTCGGCGATGCTGGCGCGCTGTCACTGGGGGCCGACACGCGACTGGACGTCGACCTTTCGCCGCACGCGCTGGTCGTGAGCGGCGACTTTGCCATCGTCGAGTCGAGTCTGGACGGGGCCGGGTTCGCCGTGCGCGACCTGGCGGGGCGCGGCGCGGGTAGCCTGACGCTTCAGCGCTCCGAAACCGATCGCAGTCTGAGCGTGAAGCTGGCGCTCGACCACCTCGGTTGCGCCGGGGCGACGCTGCGCCTGCAGGACGGCTCGCATCTGGAGCTGGGTGAGGTCAGTATCGAAGGAGCCGAGTTCGAGTTGCGGCGCGTCGGTGGTGAGGTGTCGTTCGCCGTGCGAATGCCTGTGGTTCGCGTGCACGTGCGCGGCGGCGTATTCATGACGTCCGTCGACGATGGCAACCCTCACGCCGTCGAGCTCGACGAGATGGATCTCGAGGGCAGCCTGTCGTTGAGCGACGAGACGTACGCGGCCGACTTCGAGATAAAGGGCGCGATGATCACGTCGGGCGAGCTGTCGCTGCCGCTGGGGGCGGCGCATCTGGACTTGCTCGGCATGCGAGCCCACGCGAGCGGCCGATTTCAGATAAGCCCCGACGGCGGCTATGCATTCGACGGCTCCATGGCGGTGAACGCCGAGGTCCATCGCGGCCAGGTGGTGTCCGAGAATCTGCGGGCCGATCTGGTCGAGGGCACGTCGATTTCGCTCAACATCAACGAGTTCGCCGGCGGTCCTCGTCTGCGGGCGCTGCGGGGCAACGGCGAGGTTGCGTTTTCCCTCGAGTCTGGCGCCGTCGACCTGTCCAACGGCACGCGGCTCGTGGTGTCGCGCGGCGCGCGCGGAACCCTGGCCGTTCACGATCTTGCGCTGACCGAAGAGGCGCGCTGGCCGCGCCTCGAGGCCGGCGCGGACCTGCGCGCCCGCTACGACGCTACGACGCTGGACGGGCGAGTGGCGCTGCCGGGGGGCCTGGCGAAGGTCCGCCTACCGCGGCTCGCGCTCGACGAAAGCGGCGAGCTTTTGCTCGAGGACATCGAAGTCACGGTCGACAGCGACACCGACGATGCGGCCAGCGAAGACGCGGCGCCGGAAGTCAGCCAGTCGTAGGCTGCGCCGGCAGAGGGGGCCGGAGAGTTATCCGACGACTACCTGTTCGAGGACACTAGGCCTGGGCGGTCGCGCGCAGCTGGCCGGCGAGGGTGTCGATGATCCAGTGCACGTGGGCGCGGCGGTCTTCGAGGGCCGGCGACGACATCGGGTCGTCTCCCCAGCGGCTCGCCAGGGCCGGCGCGTAGGTGCAGTAGTTGAGCACCGCCCCCGACAGGGTGATGTAGAGCTGGCGGGCGGCCCGCGGTCCGAACTCGGGGCTCAGCGAGCCCAGCAAGCCGGTCACGTGGTCGTAAAACGGAGTCAGGTTTCGCTCGACCAGGGTCTGTTCGGCATCCCCACCCGACACCATTTGCTGGATCAGGCGGGCGTAGCGTTGGTTCGTCGTCACGAAATCGAGGTAAGCGTCGGTAACCTGGTGAAGGCGAGCAATCTCGTCGCCCCCGCTTGCCGCCGCCCGGGCCAGGGCGGCCACGCAGTCGGTGTGATAGCGCTCCAGCACCCGCTCGAACAGCTCGGCTTTGGTGCTGAAATAATAGAAAACCAGCGCCTTGTTGACCCCGGCACGGCGGGCGACGTCGCGAATGCTCGTGCCGTCGTACCCGGTCTCTCCGAGCAGCTCGTCGGCCGCTTCGAGGATTCGGCTCGGTGAATCCCGCCTCGGCTCTTGCTGCGTCATTGCATGAACCTAGCATCGCCATTCGGCAGGCCCCTCCGACCAGCCGATCTCGACTTGTGGCAGGTTCTGGCTGTGTGCTGGCCTGCGTTAGCAGGGCGCTTACCGGCGCTCGTTCGGCACCATCCACGGCACGTCTCTAACGGCCTGAAACTCCAAAAGGGTGGATCTCGTAGACGTGGGTGCCACTGTTTGCCACAGTCCCGGCCGCTTCCGGCGGCGTATACAGACAGTTCTTTTTCTTTTTGACCGCTTAGCTCGCCCAACTCGTCCGTGTCCGATTCCATCGCTTCCCGCTACGTCCACTGGATCGAGCGTCACCGCCTGCGGGTGATCGCCGTCTCACTCGTCCTGGCAGCCGGCGCCGCCGCGCTTGCGGGGACGACGCTGAAAATCGCCACCGACCTGGCTTCATTGCTGCCGGCCGACGCGCAGGCCGTGCGGGACATGCGCGAGCTCGAACGCCGGGTCCCGGCGCAGGGCAACATTGTCACCCTCGTCATCGCCGACGACGCCGACGTGAGGCAGGGCGTCGTCGATGACCTGGTCGAGCGCTACGAGGCCATCGGCTCCGACCTGGTGGGGCGCGTGGAAGCCGACGACCAGGAGGTGCGCGCGTTCGCGCGCGAGCACCTGTACCTGTTCGTTCCGTCGGGCGACTTGCAGCAGGCGCGCGACGCGTTGCGCGATGAGATTCGCGCGCAGAAGCTCGCGGCCAACCCGCTGTACATCGACCTCGAAGACGACCCCGACGTCGCCGAGGACGCCGGCGATCCGCTGGTCGAGATCAAAGAAAAGCGCGACGAAGCGCTCGCCACTCTCGAGCGGAACAACTTCGTTTCCCAGGACGGCCGTATCCACCTGGTGGTGATTCGCGCCGCGTTCGCGAAGACGAACGTCGGCAAAGCCGAGGAGCTCGCGCGTCGCATCGACGCCATTCGCACCGAGGTCCTGGCGGTTCCGGGGCGAGAGGGAGTCGAGGTCGGCTCGGGAGGGGCGGTCCTCGACGCCGTGGTCGAGCGCGACGCCATCGTGCGGAGCATGAGTCTCGCCGTGGCCATCACCGCGATTCTGGTGTTCTTGCTGCTGGTTTTGTTCTACCGCAGCGCCACGCTGGTCGTCATGTTGACGGCGGCGCTGGTGGCCGGCGTCGCGGTTACGTTCGGCGTGACCGCACTGGTCATCGGCCACCTCAACGTCGCGACCTCCTTTCTGGTCGCCATCGTGGCCGGCAACGGCGTCAACTACGGGCTGCTCATGCTCGCGCGCTATGCCGAGGAGCGAAGTCGTCGGGGGCGCTCGCCGCGCGAGGCGCTCATCGCGGCGCTGCCGGGCACTCTGCGCCCGACACTGGTTGCGTGTCTGGGCGCGATGATCGCCTACGGGTCGCTGGCCGTAACCAGTTTTCGCGGCTTTTCCGAGTTCGCCATCATCGGCAGCGTGGGCATGGCGCTGTGCTGGGTTGCCGCGTTCACGCTGCTGCCGGCGCTGGTTCTCACGTTCGACCGCAGGCCCGTGGCACCCGTGCAGGGACGGCGCACCGGCGAGGTCCTCGCCCGGATCTTCGGCTCGCTGTCGCCCGTCGCGACCTACGGGCTGGCGGTACTGCTCGCGGCCGGCTCGCTGGCGGTGGCGTATCAGTACGTCGTCAACGACCCCTTCGAGTACGACGTAAAGAAGCTGCGCAGCAGCCACGAGGATCCGTCCAAGCGCTACAAGGATCTAAGCGACGAGATTTTCGGAAAGGCGGCGGCCGGCTCGAGCACGTTCATTGCCACGGACTCGGTCGAGCAGGTCCCGCTGGTGATCGATGCTCTGGAAGCCATCGACCGCGAGCGAACCGAGTCGAGCGAAGTCTTCGGTCGGATCATTTCGGTCGAGGACGTCATTCCCCGACAGCAGGACCGAAAGATCGAGCTTCTGCGCGACATTCGCGAAATGCTCGACGGCGAGGCGCTGGACGCGGTCGACGATGACCGCCGGCAGCTGCTGGAGGAGCTGCGGCCACCCGACCGCCTCGAGCGGGTGGTGCGCGACGCGCTGCCGGCCAGCGTGGTCGCGTCGCTGTCCGAGCGCGACGGGTCCTTTGGCCGGCTCATCTCGGTGCGCCCGGCCGACCGCCTCGAGATGTGGAACGGCAAAGACCTCATCGAGTTCGCCAGCGCGATTCGCTCTCTCGAACTGTCCGACGGCTCCGTTGTGACCACGTCAGGGTCGTCGGTGATCTTTGCCGACATCGTCGACGCGATTCGCCGAGACGCTCCCATCGCGGCAGCCACGGCGGCGTTCGCCATCGCCATCATGGTCGTGTTCGTGGTCGGTCTCAACCGCATGGCGGTGGGCGTTCTGCTGTCCACCATTCTCGGCAGCGCCGTGATGGTGGCGACCGTTGCCCTCATGGGCATGAAAGTGAACTTCCTCGACTTCGTGGCGCTGCCCATCACCATTGGGCTCGGGGTCGACTACGGCATCAACATCGCGCACCGCGGCTATCACGGCCAAAACCAGGCCTCGAACCAAGACCGCTACGCAGCGCTGCGGACCAGCGGTGTGGCAGTGCTCATCGCGTCGGGAACGACCGTCATCGCCTACGGATCGCTTCTGGTGTCGGCCAACTCGGCCGTGCGTTCCTTTGGCCTGGCGTCGCTCATTGGCGAAGTCTGCTGCGTGGTGACCGCCATGGCCCTGGTGCCGCTGTTCGCGACGTCCCGCCGGGCCTAGCGAGCTCATCGGAAAAACGGCTGCGGGCTCGCATCCGCGCACGTCTTCCGATGGCCTGATGGCGTGTCGCTATTCGAGGGCCTTGCGCTGTTTGCGCATGCGCTCGAGCAGGCCGTCGAACTTCTCCTTGTCGATGATGCGGTTGAACTGGGCCCGGTAGTTTTCGACCAGGCCAACGCCGTCGGTAATGATGTCGTAGACGCGGAAGGACGTTCCTTCCTTGCGCACCGAGTACTCGACCGCGATCGTTACGGGTCGGCCCTTGCGGCGCGCTTTGACTTCGGTCGACACGAGCACCGACTCGCCCTTGCTGGTTTCGCCGTTGTAGACGACCTTGTAGTCGACGCGCGAGCGAAGGCCCTTGATGTAGTTGGCCTCGACCAGGGCGCGCAGCAGCTCGAGAAACTCCTTCTTCTGCTTGTCGTCGAGCTTGTCCCAGTGGTCGACGAGGGCCCGGCGCCCGAGCTCGTCCACGTCGAGAAAGCCGCGCACGCTGGTGGTGACCTGCTTGGCAACCTTTGCCTCCTTGGGTGATCCCGGTGGAGCCTTGACGGCGAGCAGCTTGGAGATCGTGTTGTTGGCCTTGCGAACAGCCTTGGTCGCTGGACCATCGGCAGCGGAGGCGGGCAGCGAGCAAAGCAGGACGGCGCAGGCCGCCAGGAGGGCGAAACGAAGTGAAGTCATGTACCTAGATCCTTGGACGCTTGGCGCGGGCCCGGCATTCACCGTCGCGGCCCGCTGGCGTGCGTTAGCGCGTGCCGGTGGCCCGGCGCAGCCGGACCGTGGCGATATTCCATTCGTACGTGGTCGACAGCAAGCGGGCGCGGGCCTGGAAAAACGCCACGTAGGCGTCGGCGAGGTCCTTGCTGTCGATGGTGCCGATGGCCTCGGCCTGCATGACCGAGGCGACCCAGGCGCGGGCGCTGCGAGCGCCCTTTTGTGCAGTTTCGAGCTGTTGGCGGGCGACCTGGGCTTCGTTGAATGCCTGCCTGACCTCGAGAGAAGCGCCTTTTTGGGCGGCATCGACCAGGGCGTCGGCCCGCCGGGCCTCGGCGTCGACCTGCTCGGTTCGCCCGACCTGCATGTATGGATTTAGGTTCCACCGCAGGGCAAGGCCGGCCCCCAGACTGGTTGCGTTGAACGGGTCGTTGGCGAAAGCCGACTGCGGGTTATCGACGCCCCCGGCGCGCGAGAAGCGAAAGCCGGTGAGAAGGACCAGGTCGGGAAACAGGCGAGAGTGTTCGAGGTCGGCGAGGTCGGCGGCCGCGGCGGCGCCCTCACGGGCAGCGCGCAGGTCCGGGCGACGGGACTGCGCCTGCTGCACGTACGCCCCCTGGTCGCCGAGCTCGACCTCCAGGGCGGCGAGCTCTTCCTCGTCGATGTCGACCCGGTCGTCACCGACCAGGGCGCGAATGCCGGCCAGGGCAATGGCCTCGGTCTTGCGGGCTTCGCCGAGGCGAGCCTCGACCTCGGCGGCCAGAGTTTCGACGCGAAAACGGTCGGGCAGGGTGACGTCGGGCGAGCCTTCGTCGAGCTTTTCGTTGATCTCGACCAGGGCTTTTTCGATCTCTTCTTTGCCGTCTTCGAGAGTCCACCGCAGCTCGCGGGCCAGCTTGAGACCGAAGTAGGCCCGCGCGGCCTCGACTTCGATGTCGCTGTCGAGCTGATCGCGCAGGTGCTCGGCAGCGCGCACCGCGTGGTCGGCCGCCGAGCGCACGGCGTCGATTTTGCCGAAGGTCCACAGCGGCTGAATGATCGTGCCCTCGATGCGGAAGAACACGCTCGCAAGGTCGACGTTGACCTCGGCGTTGTTGGTGACCAGGCTGGTCGAGCAGTCCGCATTGTCGGAGCACTTGATGTCCGGCGAGGGGCCGAACAGGGTCGTCACTTCGACGGACGGAAAGGCAGTGCCGCGGGCCTGGGTACGTTGACCGCGGGCGGCCTCCACGCGGGCGTCGGCGGCGCGGGCGCGCGGCCCCTTCCTGGCCAGTTCGACGACCGTGGCGAAGTCGAGGCGCCGGGCCGCCGCGGTATCGGCGGTTGCAGGCACGGGCGGCGCGGCGAGGGTGAGGCCCGCGGCGGCAATGGCGATGGGCGCGATACGGTGGCGAATTCCGGTCATACGGCGTGCCCAGTCTAGACCGATTTCGGCCCGAGACGGCCGCCGAGCCGGGGCCAGGAAGCGGCAGAAACTGGCGCCGTCGCTGAGCTTTGCCGGGGCTTGCCGAGGCGATACAACCATCGCCGTGGCAGGCGAATGCGTTTTCTGCGAGATCGTGGCGGGCCGGGCGCCGGCGAGCGTGGTGTGGGAAGACGAGTCACTGATGGCCTTTCTCGACATTCACCCGGCGCGCCCCGGGCATATGCTCGTGGTGCCGCGGGGGCACGCTCAGTTCGTTTCCGAAATGACCGAGGAGGCCGTGGGACGGTTGCTCGCAGTCGGGCGCCGGCTCGCCGCGGCGGTGCGCGCGAGCGACATTCCGTGCGAGGACGTGAACTTTCTCCTCAACGACGGGCCGGCGGCCAATCAAACGGTTCCGCACGTGCACCTGCACGTAGTGCCGCGATGCCGCGGCGACTTCTTGCGCGTCGCGGCGGCGCTCGCGCGTCACGGGCTCGGCCCGCTCAATCGGCCAACGCCGCGCGCCGAGCTCGATCGAGTGGCCGCGCAGATACGCGCGCAGCTTTGACCGCGGCCTTAGCTGAGAAACGCGAAGTAGCGGCTCTCGAGCTCCGCCAGCTGCAGGGGGGACCCGCAGACCTCGCACGCGCGGGCCGGCACCTCGGGGACGCCGCCCGCGTCGTTTAGCTGGATCAGGGTGGTGACCTCGGCGACGCACTCGGAGCACTCGAGGGGGGCCATGACCGAGCTGACGGTGACGCCTTCGAGCAAGCTCGGGATCATATTGAGCTGCGCTACCATGGTCGGCGAACACCGCTCGAGAGTGACCGTTGCCGACGCGGCGAGTCGGGCGAGTGCGTCGCCAAAGCGCAGCACGCCGGTCGAGTTGATGAAGCGAACCCCGTCGGCCACGAGCGCGACGCGGGCGCCGCCGGAGCCAAACGACAGGTCCGACAAGCCCGAGAAGTCGGCAACCTCGGTGATCGAGCCGCGCAGGCGAACCTCGACCGCACCGTCTTCGCGCAGCCGCTCGCTCCACTCGATCATCCTGTGACCATACTCTCCCCGAGGACGGTCTTCCATTTCTCCCGCGGGCGAGACCCGCGGTTTTGGCTCAACCCGGCTAGACCTCGTAGTTGGCCAGGTAGTCGCGGCCGGACTCCATGAGTCGCACGAACCCCGGCTCGTCGCCGGCCCGAATGACGGAGCGGATCTTTTCGACGGCGACCAGAAGCGCCGACAGCGACTCGGTGCCGTAGTCGTTGAGGGCCTGGATTTCGTAATACAAGTGCGGGTTGTCGCCAGACACGGCTCGCGCCACTTCGAGCTGAGCGGCAAACGTCGTGCTCGACACTTCGGCGAGTCGCGGCACTGATTCGCCCGACTCCGCCAGTGCGGTGGCGAACGCGATGTTGATCGCGTGAGAGAGGCCCAGTACGTAGGCGATGACGCGGTCGTGGGATTCGAGGTCCATGGAGACCTGCACCGCCATGGTTTCGTCGAACAACTCGTGGGCGACCTGATTCGCCGTTTCGTTTCCCAGGTCCACGAACACCACGTGGCGCCGCGACAGCAGATCGGTGTTGGGGCCAAACATCGGGTGCACGGAGGTCACGGCGACGCCGGCGTCGACGAGCGCGCGCAGGCCGGAGCGAAGCGGACTCTTGAGGGAGCCAACGTCGAACACGACGCCCGCGGGCCGAGCCGCGGCCAGATCGTGCAGGACCTGGTTGGACGCGCCCAGCGGAGCTGCGACCACGATCAGGTCGTGGTCGAGCGCGCCGTCGGACCAGTCGTGGCGATGGCTGCAGCCTTCGACGGGTCCCGACGGGTCGGCCACCTCCACCGAGTAGCCCTGGGAGCCGAGGAAGCGCACGAACCAGCCGCCGATCTTGCCGCGTCCGCCGATCACGAGGGCCGACTTGCCCGTACCGCGGCCGCTGGCCGCGACGCCGTCTTGCTCCTGCCGCGAAAGCGACGACTCGATCAGCGCGATCATGAGCTGCTCGGCAAGGTCGCCCGGGAGGCCGAGGCTTTCGGCGCGCTGGCGCGCGCGACCGACGACTCGCTTTTCCTGGGCGTAGTCGCGGGTGGCCTGGCCGGCGGCGCGCTTGATGGCGCCGATGCGGGAGGCGAGCTCCTGGCGGCGGGCCACCAGCTTGAGCAGCTGTTGGTCTACCTCTCCCAGCTCGGTTCGCAGCTCATCGAGATCCATCGCGCGATGGTACTCGAAACCGGGCCCGCCCCCACGCGGTCACCGCTGCTCCCCAAACGTAACGACTGCCTCATTCGGGGACGGTGTTGCCAAGTTGCCAAGCGCGGTTTGGCGGTGAACCGGTGTCCGGTTGGCCAGCCCGTCAACTTGGCAAGACCGTCCCCAATCGTTGGCGGGCTTGCGGTTACGTTCGGCGGGAACTGAACGCGCTACTTTTTGCGCTTGGGCAGGTTGCCCATCAGTTTCGCGATGATGCCGAGCATGACCTCGTCGGCGCCGCCGCCGATGGAGGTGAGGCGCCCGTCGCGGTACGCCCGCGAGGCCGGGTTGTCCCACATGAAGCCCATGCCGCCCCAGAACTGCAGGCAGGTGTCGGCGACCTCGCGCGACAGCCGGCCGGCTTTGAGCTTGGCCATCGACGCCAGCAGCGTGACGTTTTGCCCGGCGATGTACTCCTCGCACGCGCGGTAGGCCAGCGAGCGGAGCGACTCGACTTCAGTAGACAGTTCCGCCAGACGGAAGTGAATGTACTGGTTGTCGAGCAGGGGGGCGCCGAAGGCCTGTCGCTCGCGGCAGTAGTTCGCGGTCTCCTGGATGAGTCCCTCCAGGCCGCGCAGCGCGCTCGCCGCGGCGAAGAGCCGCTCCTCCTGGAACTGAATCATCTGCATCATGAAGCCCATGCCCTCTTCGCCAATGCGGTTGGCCTGGGGCACGCGCACGTTCTCGAAGAACACCTGAGCCGTGTCCGAGGCGTGCATGCCGAGCTTTTTGAGGCGCGGCGACACCGTCACGCCCTTGGTCGTCATGGGCACGATGATGAGCGACTTGTTTTGGTGGGGCTTGCCCTCGCCGGTGTTGCAGAGCACGCACGCCCAGTCCGCCTGGGTGGCGTTGGTGATCCACATCTTGCTGCCGTTGATGACGTAGTCGTCGCCATCCTTGACCGCGGTGGTCTTGAGGGCGGCAACGTCGGAGCCGCCGCCCACTTCGCTCACCGCGATACTCACCACCGCATCGCCGGAGATGGCGGGGGCGAGGAACTCGCGGCGCAGCTCGTCCGAGCCCCAGCGCGCAAGGGCCGGCGTGGCCATGTCGGTCTGCACGCCGATGGCCATGGGAACGCCGCCGCACCGGATGCGGCCGAGCTCTTCGCTCACCACCATGCCGTAGCTGTAGTCGAGCCCCATGCCGCCGAACTCCTCGGGCTTGGTGACGCCAAGCAAGCCGAGGTTGCCGAGGCTTTTGAAGACCGTTTTCGCCGGGAACAAGCCCTCTTGTTCCCATTCGTCCACGTAGGGATTGATTTCCTTGTCCACGACGTCGCGGACGGTCTTGCGAAGCTGATCGTGTTCTTCCGTGAACTTCATGCTTGGTGAATGGTATTGACTTCTAGGTCACCTGTCACGCGAAGAACGAATAAGTTGTGGAAATTGATGGTGTCAGTGGGCCTCTCCGGATGAACACGGTTTCCTAAGGGGAGGAAACTGCTCGTGTTCTGCGGCGACGTTCGGTTCTTGCCACCGCGTGTCGGCGGCGCTTTTTCTGGCCGCCGCCGGGGGCGGTTTCCCAAAGCGGCGGCCCGAAATCAAAAAAGAGCCTGCCGGGGCAGGCCCGGCAGACTCTCTTGGAACGTACGTGCGTACGGTCGCCTTATTCGGCGGCGGCTTCCTCGCCCTCGGCGGCGGCTTCCTCGCCCTCGGCGGCGGCAGCCTCACCCTCAGCGGCGGCCTCGCCCTCGGCGGCAGCAGCCTCGCCCTCGGCGGCCGGCTCCTCGGCCATCGGCTCAGCGGCGGCCGGCTCAGCGGCGGGCTCGGCGGCCGGCTTCGCGGCCTCGACCGGCGCGGTCTCGCCTTCGGCGGCCGGGGTCTCCTCGGTGGCCTCTTCCTTCTTGCAGCCCGAGGCAAGGGCGATAGCGGCAACGGCGACGAACGTGACGATGATCTTCTTCATGATGATTTTCTCCGGGGTGTTGGGGACAGACGACGGGGGGTCGTCTTCGTACCCGGCGAACCGCCGGGGTTGCACTGTCGAGAGAGACGCTATCGCCCTGACCCGGGTGAGCGCCAATAATCCTTTGTAATTTGAGGTGTTTAGTTGTAACGAAACGTAGCGAGCCGGTGACAAGTCGCTCCCGCAGGGCGGGGCGGTGACTGCCGCGCCCTCGCTCGGCCAGGCGCGTTTCGGCACTCGATTCACCGGGTTGCACGGCACCGCGCACCCGGCAACGCCCCTTCAAAACGGCCGAGCCGCCAGCTCCGCCCGGGGCCGAATGACGTTCGTCGTGTTGTGGGATTTTGCCGACAATCCGCAATTTCCTGTCAGCGAATACCTGCACGCCTGTGAGGTGAATCCCTGGTTCAACCCTGTAGTCTTCGCCCGGGGGTTGCGAAGTGACTCGGTTCGTTCGGTGGGCACCCGGTCCTGCGTCAGCGGCGCATCACCGGCAAGACCGCTGGCCGGCCACCCGAGCATTCGCAGCACGCTTGCTCACTGCGTAATGCACTGATGTTGCACGGTTGATACCGAGAGTTTTCGTGGCTCAGCTGTTGCTAGCTGTATGACATGGCTGTAAGAGCCACTACGCCACCCAGCCCCGAAATCCGCCACCAATGTCCACCACCGGAACATTCGCCAACTTCCTGCCGCCGGGCACCCGGCTGGGTAAGTACGTGCTCCGCCGGCCCATCGGCGTTGGCGGCATGGCGGAGATCTACCTGGCGGACTACGAGACCTTCGCCGGCGGTAGTCGTTCGGTGGTCATCAAGCGCCTGTCTCCGTCCAGCGCATCGGACCTCGGTGTCCAGCTGATGTTCCGCGAGGAGGCGCGCCTGTGCGCGCGCCTCGATCACCCCAACGTGATCGACGTGTTCGACATCGGTCACGATCGCGGCACCGATTTCATGGTCATGGAGTACGTCGATGGCCTCGACAGCCGCCGACTGCTGCGCCGGGCCACGCGGGCCAACCGCCGGCTGCCGGTGGAGCACGTCGTTAAGGTCGGCATCGACGTTGCGGCCGGGCTTCACGCCGCCCACGAGCTGGCCGGCGAGGACGGGTCGCCCGCCGGAGTCGTGCACCGCGACGTGTCGCCGGCCAACGTGCTGGTGGGCGTATCGGGCGAGGTCAAGCTGACGGATTTCGGCGTCGCGAAGACTCGCGGGCAACGGGTTCACACCAAGCCGGGCCTGCTCAAGGGCAAGGCTTCGTACATGTCGCCCGAGCAGGTGCGAGGCTACGGCGTCGACCGGCGCAGCGATATCTTTTCGCTCGGTACCACCCTGGTGGAGCTGCTGACGGGCCGGCGTTTGTTCGAGGCGGCGAGCGAGCACGGCGTCCTTCGCTCCATTGCGCGCGGCGAGATCACGCCCCCTTCGATGCTTCGCGGCGACCTGCCCCCCGAGCTCGAGGACATCTTGCTTACCTGCCTGGCCGTCGACCCCGACGATCGGTACCAATCCGCGAGCGATCTCGAAGACCATCTGCTCGCGTTTGCCGCACGAGGCTCGGTCATGGCCTCGGCGCCCAGGCTCGGCCGTTTCGTTCGCACGCTGGCGAGCGCGAGGGTGCGCGCCGACGGCACGCCCCTACCGGGGCGGTATCCCGCCGGCAACGGTGGCGCGCGGCTCGCGCTGTCCGTGTCGGCGACCAACGCCGGTCCGCTGTCGGACTCGGCCGTGCGCCGGGACTCGCGCGCCGACCTGCGCGACCTGGCCGACTCCCTCTAGTGACCCGGAACAGGTATTCGTCGGAGAACTCTCCGGGCCCCTCCACGCGCTAGCGTCGTTGTTCGTCGGTCACTTGGGCCCACCAAACTCCCTCCTCACGCCTCGCCATCACGCGGATGGGCCGCGGACATTTCCCAACAATACCTGTTCCAGGTCACTGGGTCGCGCGACGCTACCGGGACTCGCCGACCCTGGGGTAGCGAAGGCGAAAGTTCTCGCTCGAGCCGGCCACGTCGACATCCAGGCGCTCGAAGCTCAGGCCTGGCCGAGTGTCGAAGGCACCGAGCTCATCGAGAGCATCGCGAGCCGCCCCGGTCACCAGAATCTCGTCGGGGCCCGCCGTGTCCTCGCCGAGCTTGCTAGCCGCGTTGACTTCGGCACCGAAGACGTCGTCGTCGCCGACGCGCAGCACGCGGCCGGCGCCGATTCCGAGGCACAGAATGACCTGCTCCTCCGGCGTGCGGCGCTGGCTCAGGTTCTGGCAAGCCCGCTGCATCGCGAGTGAACAGTCGAGTGCGCCGTCGACCCGCTTGAAGAGTAGCAGCAGGCTGTCGGCCTCGGCCTTGACGAGCAGGCCATCGTGGTCCGCAACGATGGGCAGCAGCAGCCGTTGGTGCTCGTAGATCGTTTGCAGGAAGTGGATGATGCCGTATTGCGCGACCCGGCGAGAAAACCCGGATAGGTCGGTGAACACGATGGCCCAGTCCTCGCCGAACAGGTCCCAGATGCGCCGGTCGATGCGCTCGGTATCGGCGCCGGCCTCGGTGCGCTGTTCGATGAGGCGCCACAAGCGGGCGGCGCTCCCTTTGACGTCGTCGAACCTGGAGCCTCCACCCACCTCGTTACTGTGGCCCGACTCAGACCTGAAAGATAGTGGAGCCCCAGGTGAAACCCGAGCCGAACACGGCGGACAGGACGCGGTCGCCTTTTTTGACTTTGCCCTGCTTGCGCCAGTGGTCGATGGTGAGCGGCACCGTGGCGGCGGTCGTGTTGCCGTAGAACTCGATGGTGTTGAGCACCTTGTCCTCCGGGATTTCGGCGACCTCGGCGACCTTTTGGTTGATGCGCAGGTTGGCCTGGTGAGGCACGAACCAGTCGATGTCGTCCCAGCTAAGGCCGGTCTTGGCCAGGGCCTCGTTGGTCGACATCACCATGGCGCGCACCGCGTGCAGGAAGACGCGCTTGCCGTCCATCTGCGGGTACATGGTCTGGTTCTCGTCGCGGTTCTGCCAGTCGTAGTTGACGTAGGGCAGCTTGGAGATCTCGAAGACCTTGAGGTACAGGTCCATCGCGCCGGAGCCGTCGGCGTGGCAGCTCGTGTACAGCACGCCGGCCTTGTCGTCGTCGGTCTCTTGCGGGCCCAGGACCAGGGCGCCCGCGCCGTCGCCGAAGAGCACCATCACGTCGCGGCCGCGAGTCGAGAAGTCGAGGGAGTGGCTGTGCAGCTCCGAACCGACCAGCAGGATTCGCTTGTACGTGCCGGTCTTGATGAACGCGTCCGCCATCTGCAGGCCGTAGACAAAGCCGCTGCACTGCTGGCGGATGTCGTAGCAGGCGGCCGCTTTGTTGGCGACGCCGAGCTTGGTTTGCAGGAATACACCGCTGCCCGGAAAGTGAATGTCGGGCGACAGGGTCGCAAAAATGATGCAGTCGATCTCGCTGGCCTCGACGCCGGCGTCGGCCAGGGCCGCCTTGCTCGCCTCCAGCGCCAGGTCGCTGTTGGCCATGCCGCTGTCGGGCGACACGTAGCGCCGCTCGCGAATGCCGGTGCGGGCTTGAATCCACTCGTCGTTGGTCTCGGTCTGCTGCTCTTCGCAGATCTTGTGCTGGGAGTCGAGAAAACGAATCTGGTCGTTGGTCACGACGCGGTCGGGAACGTACGAACCAAGACCGAGAACCTGGGTGCGAATCATGAGCTGTGTTTATCGCGGTTGGCAGCGAATCCAAAGCCCGTTGAGGCCCTAACGCACGGGTTGTCAGACCGCGTAAACGGCTACTGCCACCCGTTTTACGCACCTGCGACGGCGGATTCGTAGGCCCTCAGCCAGCCGTCGATCACCCGATTCCAGGTGTGTTTCTCGCGGGCCCGGGATGCCGCCGCCTGGCCGAGTTCGGCGGCGCGCTGCGGTGCGTCGAGGAGCGCAAGCACGTTGGCGGTCATGGCTTCGGGGTCGCGGGGCCGGCAGAGCAGCGCCGTCCGGTCGTGCTCGAGCAGCTCGGGGATGGCTCCCGCCGAGGTGGACGCGATGGGCAGGCCGTACAGCATGGCTTCGGCCAGGGTCAGGCCAAAGGTCTCGAACCAGCTGGGGGCGATGAGCGCGGCGGCGCCTGCCATGAGGTTGCCCACCTGTGCGGGCGGGAGCCAGCCCGTGAAAACCACTCGGTCGCGCGTTTCGTTGCTGGCGATCTCGGCCCATTGGCGATGCCACCGCTGTTCGGCTTTTTCGTTGTAGGGCAGGCCGCCGGCGATGATCGCCTGGACCCCCGGTCGCTGGGCCAGCACCGCGGCCAGCACCTCGAACAACTCACCCGTGCCGTTGATGTCGGCCAGGCGCCCCGCGTAAAGCAGCGGCGCGCCGGCGGGCCGGTTCGCCGAGGCGGCAGCCCGGGCCGTCTCGCTGTCGGCGACGCCGAGGCGAACGACAGTCGGTGGTGCGATTCCGGGGACGTCGTCGGCCAGCGCGCTCGCGGCGGCCTCCGACGGGGCCAGAACCGCGTCGGCGGCCAGGGCCGCTTCGCGCTGGGCGCGCAAGCTCGCGGTGTCTTCGGCGAGCTCGCGCAGCTGGTTCTGAACGGCCTGGGCCACATGCGGCGTGAGCACGGCGGGCGCGCCGACCGCCTCGCGCACCGTTGCGGCAAACCGCCACAGCATGCCGTGGTGCACGTGAATGATGTCCGGGCGCTGCTCGATGGCAAACATGCGCGCCCCGGGAAGCTGCCCCGGCGACGACAGCCGCGCGATCGCCGCGCCCGTAGCATCGTCGTGTTCGAACGTCGGCGCCGGTGCGGCACCCGCGTTGAGTCGCGGCCGCCAGTCGTCGAACGAGATGACGCTGCACGCCGCACCGGCCTCGACCGTTGCCGCCACAAGTCCGCCCACCGCGGTCGAGATGCCGCCAGCCGACCGAGGCGGAAAGTCGCGCGTCACGTGCAGGATTCGCATGGCCCCAGCTTACGCCAGACGCCGTTCGCGGAGTCGGCCTCGGCCTCGGAGTCGGAGTCGGAGTCGGTCTCGGTCTCGGCTTCGGTCTCGGCCTCGGATTCGGATTCGGATTCGGCCTCGGATTCGGAGTCGGTCTCGGTCTCGGCCTCGGTCTCGGTCTCGGCCTCGGTCTCGGATTCGGCCTCGGCCTCCGCCTCGGCCCCGGCGACTACGTGAGCACGGCGAGTGGCGAGTCCGAGGCGAGGGCGGGACCTCGCTCCACGGTAAACAGTTCGTGGCGACAGAACGCTTCGACGCGCGCCGCGGTGAAAAACGGCATGCCCGTTGCTGCCGGGCTCTGCGAGTCGTGCGCCGCGATGCACGCCCGCTTGCGCGCTCGTACCGGCGCCACATCCACGACCAGGTCGGCCTGCGCCGGCGCGAGTCCAATGTCGCCCTCGGCGAGGTCGCCGGCAATGCGGTCTCCGGCAACCCGGCGCAGCTTGCGCCACACCGGCCGAAACACGCCCGGCTCGAAATGCGTGTGCAGGAGCCGAACGCCGTCCTGACACGCGTCGCCCACGAAGCGGGTGAGCGCGACGTGGTCGCGGTGGCCGTAGCCGCCGTCCAACGCCAGGGTTACGACCGCCGCAGGAGACCAGGCCATCAACAGCGCCCGCAGCTCAGCGGTGCGCGCCTCGTCGTCGCCAGCGTCCACGCCCCCGTCCGGCCAGCCCAGGCGCACCGGCGTGGCTCCGATGATCCGGCACGACTCGTCGAGCTCCTGCCGCCGCACGGCCGGATCGCCGCCGCCCTCGCCGTCGGTCGCGCACACGATGGCCACCCGCGCGCCCGCATCGGCGCACAACATCAGCAGCGCCGCCGCGGAATACGCCTCGTCGTCGGGATGGGCGAACACGCCCACCACGTCGAAGCCGGTCGGCGCCGGAGAGTCGTCGCCCATGGCCTCGAGTCTAGCAACCCGCGCCCCGGTACGCGGCCGTGGCGAATGGCGGGGCGGCGGGCAGCGTGGCGTGGATGGACGCCTCGCCGTCTCGCGATGGTCAGAATCGCCAGGACACTACGACCCGAGCATCCGCCGCACCATCTTGGAGCCGAGCAGCCGGTAGAAGCGCTCGGGGCCGAGGCGTTTGAGTCGCCACATGGTGCGGCCGTCCTGCATGGGCACGACGTAGAGCCGGTTGGCCTCCGCAGCATCGAGGGCGATGCGCGCGACGTCGGGGGCCTGGATGCTCGAGCGGCTCATGAGCTTCTGCGCGACCTTGCGCGCGCGGGAGTCGACCGGGCCCCGGCTGTTTTCGAGAATGCGCGTTTGAAAGAAGGTCGGGCAAAGCACCGAGACGTGCACGCCCGCGCGCCCGAGCTCGGCGTGCAGGGTTTCGGAGAGCGCGACCACGCCGGCCTTGGTGACGTTGTAGGGCGACATCTCGGGGGCGCACAAAAGCCCGGCGGCCGAGGCGACGTTGAGAATCGCGCCGCGACCGCGCGCCTTCATGGCCGGGCCGAACGTGCGACAGCCGTGGATCACTCCCCACAGGTTGATGTCCATGATCCACTGCCAGTTCTCGAGGGATATGTCCTCGAGCGGACCACCCACGGCCACGCCGGCGTTGTTGGCGACCAGGTCGATATCGCCGATGGCCTCGCGCGACGCGTCGGCGAGGGCCTGGACCGCCCGCGCGTCGGCGACGTCGCACTGAATGGCGACGGCCTTGGCGCCGCGGCTTTCTAGGGCGCTCGCTGTCGCTCGTGCCCCGTCCAGATCGATGTCGCTGGCGACCACGGCCGCGCCGCGGGCGGCGAGCTCTTCGCACAGCGCGCGGCCGAGTCCGCTCGCGGCGCCGGTAACGACGGCGGTTTGAATCTGCATGGCCATTAGAATTCGATCTGCTTGGGGGCGCGGGGAAAGGGAATGACGTCGCGAATGTTGTCGACGCCGGTGGCGTACTGAATGGCGCGCTCGAAACCGAGTCCGAAACCCGCGTGGGGTACGGTGCCGTAGCGGCGCAGGTCGCGGTACCAGTCGTAGTCGCTCGGCTCGAGGCCCATCTCTTTGATGCGGCTGTCGAGCACGTCCAGGCGTTCCTCGCGCTGGCTGCCGCCGATGATTTCGCCAATGCCCGGGGCCAGCACGTCCATGGCGGCCACGGTCTTTTCGTCATCGTTGAGACGCATGTAGAACGCCTTGATGTCCTTGGGGTAGTTGACCACCGCCAGCGGGCCCTTGACGACTTCCTCCGTGAGAAAGCGCTCGTGCTCCGACTGCAGGTCCTTGCCCCACTCGACCGGAAACTCCCACTTCTTCTTCGCCTTGGTGAGCTCGGCGACAGCGTCGGTGTAGTCCATGGTCTGAAAGTCTTTTTCGACCAGGCCCTGAACCCGGGCCAGGCAGCCCTTGTCCACGAACTTGTCGAAGAAGGTCATCTCCTCCGCCCGCTCCTCGAGCAGCTGGCCAAAGATGGACTTGAGGAAGCGCTCGGCCAACGCGACGTCGTCGGTCAGGTCGGCAAACGCGATCTCCGGCTCGATCATCCAGAACTCGGCCAGGTGTCGGCGCGTGTTCGAGTTCTCGGCGCGAAACGTCGGGCCGAACGTGTACACCCGGCTCATGGCCAGGCAATAGGTCTCGACGTTGAGCTGGCCGGATACCGTGAGCTTGGCTTCTTTGCCGAAGAAGTCCTTTGACCAGTCGACGGCGCCGCCGTCGGTGCGCGGAGGGTTGGCCGCATCCAGCGTCGACACTCGGAACATCTCGCCGGCGCCCTCGGTGTCGCTGGCGGTGATGATCGGCGTGTGAATCCAGTAGAAGCCCTCGCGGTCGTAGAACTGGTGCACCGCCTGGGCGAGGGTGTGCCGGACCCGCGTGATCGCGCCGATCAGGTTGGTGCGCGGTCGCAGGTGCGCGACCTCGCGCAGGTACTCGACCGAGTGCCGCTTGGGCTGCATCGGGTACGTCTCTGGATCGTCCACCCAGCCGACCACCTCGATGGACTGGGCCTGAATCTCGATCGACTGGCCCTTGCCCTGGGATTCGACGAGCGCGCCGGTCACCCGCAGGGAGCAGCCCGACGTGATCTTGAGGACGTCGCTGTCGTAGTTGTCGAGGTCCTTCGGCGCCACCACCTGCATTGGCTGCAGGCTCGAGCCGTCGAGCAAGTGAATGAACGACAGTCCGGCTTTCGAGTCGCGCCGGGTGCGGACCCAGCCCTCGACGGTGACGACATCGCCGGGCTTTTTCGCTCCGGCGAACAGGTTGGCGATGGTGTGCTCCTGCATGGAGCGCCAAAGCTACATCGACTGTTACATGGAAATCGAGCCCTTGCGGAACTCGGAGCGCCCGATCTGCACGTTGATGCACACCGGCTTGCCGGCCGCCGAAAGCTCCTTGGCGCGGGCGATGGTTTCCTCGATCTTGGCCGGATCGTCGAGCAGCAGGCCCTCGCCGCCGTAGCCCTTCGCGACCTCCTCGTACGAGGTCCGGCGGAGGATGCAGCCGACGTCGTCGCCGAGGATTTGGGTCTGTTCCCGGGCGATCTGGGCCCACTCGGCGTCGGTGCCGATGACCGCGATGGGGGCCATGCCGTGGCGCACGTAGGTATCGAACTCGGCCAGGGAGTACGCCGACGAGCCGTCGCCGTAGATGAGCCAAACCTCCGACTTCGGGTGCACGGCGGCCGCGCCGGTGGCAAAGCCGCCGCCCACGCCCAGGGTGCCGAAAACGCCCGGGTCCAGCCAGCGCAGCGGCCCTCGCGGACGAAGGATGTACGACGCCGTCGCCACGAAGTCCCCGCCATCGACCACGAGCACGGCGTCGTTACCGAGGTGGTTCTCGAGCTTGACGAAGAAATCGAGGGGGTTGACCCGGCCCGGCTCGGGGGCCGCTTTGGCCTGCTCGACAATTTCGGCGTCGCGCGCGGTCTCGCGCTCGCGCAGGCTATCGAACCACGAGCCCCAGCGGTCGTGGTCGTCGGTGCCGCCGAGGGTGGCGGCCAGGTCCTGCAAGAAGCGGCCGGGATGAAGCTCGACCGAAATATCCGGCCGGCGGTTCTTCTTGAGCTCGGTCGGGCTCAGGTTGGCGGCGACGAGCTTGACCTTGCTGCCAATGCTGCGACCGTAGCCGAGGCGAAAGTCGAAGGGAAAGCCGCACACAATCACCAGGTCGGCTTCCTTGAGGGCCTTGCTGCGCTTGTGGCGAAACTGAATCTTGGAGCCGGCGCCGAGCAGCCCGCGCGCCATGCCGCCCAGGTACGTGGGCATGCCCAGCGATTCCACCGCCGACGCCAGGGCCTCGGGTTCGCGCAGGTTGACCAGCGCCTGGCTGCCGATTACGAGCACCGGGCGCTGGGCCGAGCGGACCTCGTTGGCTACCTGGCCAACCTTGACGATGTGGCCGCCGCCGCCGTTGCGCAGGCGCGGCATGACCTCCTCGACGGCGTTTTGAATCTCGGTGCCGATCGACGGCGCGTGAAACTGCCGGTAGAGGTGGCCGCGCAGGTACAGCTGCAGTGCCTTGCCCGTGAGGTTCTTGGGATTTTCGACCCCGGCTTCTTTGAGGTACCACTCGCGGACGACCTCTTCGCGGTACAGCAGATCGACCGGTACTTCGATGAAGACGGGCCCGGGCACGCCGCCGGCGGCCACGTCCAGCGCGCGTTCGACGGTGGGTCCGAGCGAGGCCAGGGTCTTTACCGACGTGGCCCACTTGGTGATCGGTCGCATGAGCGACAGCTGATCGATGTCCTGCAGAGAACCGCGGCCCTTGAGCACGGTGGCGGTCGCGCCGCCAAAGATCAGGACCGGCGACTGCGCCATCTGGGCGTTCTTCACCGCGGTGACCGTGTTGGTTACCCCAGGGCCGGCCGTCACGGCCGCAACCCCGGGCTTGCCGGTCATGCGGGCGACCGCATCGGCGGCGAACACGCTCGTCACCTCGTCGCGCACGTCGACCACGCGAATGCCCCGGGCCTTGGCTTCGACGAGAATCGGCGAAATGTGGCCGCCACACAGGGTGAACAGGTGCTCGATACCGCGGGCGCTCAGGATGTCGCCGATGACGGCGCCGCCGTTTTCTCTGCTCATTTCGAGTCCTGGTCGAAGACGTGGTTGGGAAGCACGAAGCAGGTGAAGCTGCCGATGAACACCGTGGTGCCCCCGCACGCGGCCGAGACATCGACCTGACGCTTCTTGCCATCTTGCGACGTAACGTCGGCCTGGGCGACGACCTCGCTGCCGACCGCCACGGGGGCCAAAAAGCGCACTTCGGCGCCGCCGAGAACGACGTTGGGGTCGTTGACTGCCAGCATGGCAGCGTAGTCGGCGAGGCCGAACACGAATCCACCGTGGACGAGCCCGCGGTTGTCCACGGCCATGTCGGCGGTTGTTGTGAGCGCAGTTTTGGCCTTGCCGTCGGACAGCTCGAGGACGCGGCCCACAAGGGTTTGGCTGGTCGCCAGGTGCGTGCGGGGCTGCATGCGGCGAACGATGGCACAATGTGCGTCGCAAGGAAAGCGCGCCGCCCGCGCGACCGCACGCCGCGCGCACTCGATGCCGGAATCGCCGCGGCCAAGCCCGCTGCTGCTAGGCTGCCGCGTCCGGTACCGACGTGATTGCCCTCGAATCCATAGGAAAGTCCTTCGATGGCGGGGCGACCTTCGCGGTGCGGGGGCTCGACCTGCGGGTACGCGCCGGCGAGTTCCTCGTGCTCCTCGGCGAGTCGGGCTGCGGCAAAACCACGACGCTCAAGATGATCAACCGCCTCGTCGAGCCGAGCGAGGGCCGGATTCTCATCGATGGCGCCGACGCGGCCGACCAGGACCCGGTCGTGTTGCGGCGCTCGATTGGCTACGTATTCCAGGGCGTCGGTTTGTTTCCCCACTTAACGATCGCGGGCAACGTGGGCGTGGTCCCGCGACTGCTCGGCTGGGACGCCGCGCGCATTCGGGCCCGCACCGACGAGCTTTTGACCCTGGTCGGCCTCGAGCCGACGGCGTACCGGGACCGAGCGCCCGACCAGCTGTCGGGGGGCCAGCGCCAGCGCGTCGGCGTTGCCCGCGCCCTGGCGGCGCGACCGCGAGTCATGCTCATGGACGAGCCCTTTGGCGCCCTCGACCCGATCACGCGTCACGGGCTGCAGCGAGAGTTTCGCCGACTGCACGAAGACTTGGAGCTCACGACCGTGCTGGTCACCCACGACATGATGGAGGCGCTGGTGCTCGCCGACCGCATTGCGGTGATGCGGGGCGGCGCCATCGCCCAGCTCGGACCGCCGCGGGAGTTGCTCACGGCCCCGGCGACCGACTACGTGCGCGAGCTCATGCAAAAGCCTCGCGAACAGGCCGACATCATCGAAGCGCTGGTCGACGGCGGCGCCGCGACTGGCGACGCCGCTGCCGCCGCGCAGCGCGATCCCGGAGCCGACGCGTGAACGACAACCTGCGCGAGCAGTGGGCGGCGCTGCCGGTCAACCTGGCGAATCACCTGGAGATCACGCTCGTGGCGCTGCTTGCGGGCGTCGCCTTGAGCCTGCCCCTGGCCGTGCTGCTGGTTCGCAGCCCGCGCCTGCGATTTCCCGTCCTGGCGGCGGCCGGCGTGGTGCAGACCGTTCCCAGCCTGGCGCTGCTCGCGCTGATGGTGCCCGTGATCGTGTACACCGGCGGCTTCGGGGTCGGCGTGTCCGCGTTCGGCTTTTACCCCGCGGTCATCGCGCTCACGCTCTACAGCGTCTTGCCGGTGCTTCGCAACGCGGTCACCGGCATCCTCGGCGTGGATCCATCGCTAACCGAGGCGGCTCGGGGCGTCGGCATGTCCGAGCGGCAGGTGCTCTGGCACGTACAGCTGCCGCTGGCGGCGCCGGTCATCGTCGCCGGCATTCGCACGGCAACCGCCTGGGTGATCGGCATGGCGACCCTGGCGACGCCGGTGGGGCAGACCTGCCTGGGCAATTACATCTTCGCAGGGCTGCAAACCCGCAACTGGGTGATGGTGATGTTCGGCGTCGTTGCGGCCGCGGTGCTCGCGGTCGCGTTCGACCTGCTCATCGGCGGTATCGAACGAGCGGCGACCGCCCGGCGGCGTCGCGCGGTCATCGGCTACGCGGTCGCGCTCGCCGCGCTGGTCGTGGTGGGCCTGGCAGCGCCGCGATTCGTGTCGGTATCCGGGCCAGCCGTTGCTACCGCCGACTCTCAGCCGGGGGCGCCTGCGACGGAGCGGCCGTCGGAGCCCGCGGAGACCGGTGCGCTGGTCATTGGCGCCAAGACCTTTTCCGAGCAGTACATTCTCGCGGCGCTTTTGCGCGACCGTTTGGCCGACGCTGGCATCGCCGCGACGGTCGCCGACAGCCTCGGCTCAACGGTGGTGTTCGACGCCCTGGTCAATGGCGATGTCGATGTGTACGTCGACTATTCGGGAACCATCTGGGCCAACTACATGAAGCGGGAGGACGCGGCGCCGGGCTGGCGGGTGCTGCGGGAAACCGGCGGCTGGCTGGCACGCGATCACGGCGTGCGGCAGCTGGGGGCCCTGGGGTTTGAAAACGCCTACGCCCTGGCCGTGCGCCGCGCCGACGCCGAACGCCTGGGCCTGGCCACCATTGACGACCTCGCGGCGCCGGCCGGCGACTTGACCATTGGAGGCGACTACGAGTTCTTCAGCCGCCCCGAGTGGCGAGCGCTGCGCGACGGCTACGGGCTGGCGTTTGCCGAGCAGCGCAGCCTCGACTCGACCTTGATGTACGAGGCTCTTGCCGCCGGTGAAGTTGACGTCATTTCGGCATTTTCAAGCGACGGGCGCATTGCCGCCTACGACCTGGTGGTGCTCGAGGACCCGCGCCAGGTCATCCCGCCCTACGATGCCGTGGTGCTTCTCGGCGCCGGCGTTGCTGGCCGCAGTGACGTTGTCGGGGCGCTGCGGCCGCTGATCGGCGCCATCGACGTGGCCAACATGCGCCGAGCCAATTACATGGTGGACCGCGAAGACGAAAAGCGCACGCCCGCGACGGCAGCGCGCTGGTTGCGCGACCAGCTGACTTTGGCAGACTGAGGCCATGGTGCAGGGGCGGGCCCGGCTGGTTGCGTTCGCCGTCGCCACGTCTGTTGGCTGGGCCGGCAGCGCGGTTGCCGACGACGCCGTTCGCCTGGCCGGGACTCGATGGACTGTCGTTGGCCGAGTGCCCACCGCGTCGATGCCGTGGAGCGTCACGCCGTCTCCCGACGGTCGCTGGCTCTACGTTGCTCACGTCGGCGTTGGCAAGCGCCATCGCGACAACGTGTGGCGCTACAGCGCCGGCTCCCTCGACGTGCTGGCGCGGTCGAGATTCCGCGGTCACGCCGTCGAAGCGGTGTTGTCCCGGGACGGGGGGCGGCTGTTCGTGACGAACTCGCGAATGCACGAGCTGCTCGAGCTCGACCCGATGAGCCTCGAGGTGCGGGCGCGCTGGACGCCGGGGCGGGTACCCAAGGACCTGCGCCTGTTGCCGGGGGAGCGCCAGGCCGCCGTCGCCAACTGGGGCAGCCACGATCTTTCGATCGTGGACCTCGATCGGCCCGGCGCCGAGCCCGCGCGCATTCGAACCGGGAGACACACCCGCGGGGTCGAGGTCTCCCGCGACGGCCGTGCCGCCTTTGCTATGGCCTTTTCCGCCGACGCCGTGGTCGCGGTGTCGCTGCCGGACCGGCGGGTGGCCGAGCCGCGGCTCGCGCGATGCAATCGGCCGCGCCACGCGGTGGCGAGCGGCGACCGGCTGCTGGTGACGTGCAACGGCGACGGCCTCGTGCTGGTCCTCGACATCCGACCCGGACCCGGTTTTGGCCGGGTCGAGCGTCGCATTCGCGTCGGCGCCGGGCCCAAGACCATCGCCCTGTCGCCGGACGGGCGTCTGGCGGTGGTTGCGAACGAGGGCGGCAACTCGCTTAGCGCGATTGATTTGGAGACCTGGCGGGCATCCACGGCGCGAGTGCCCGGGCGCAAACCGTGCGGCGTGGCGTTTGCGCCGGACGGGGGTCGGCTCTACGTGACTCTGCGGGGCTCGCACCAGCTCCTGGTGCTGGAGCGAGAAATACCGGCGCGCCTGGATTGACGGCCAAAGGTGCGGGATTCTCCCGCCGTGTCCCGTTCGCATCGCGCTCGATCCGTCGCTGTGGCTCTGTCGTTTGCGCTGTGCCTGGCGGCGCCCGGGGAGGGGCGGGCCGACGATGACGCGTCGACGGGGGCGCTCGTGGCCACGGGCCTGGCGCTGGCCGTACCTTCGTACTGGCTCGGACTCACGGTGCACGAGGGCTCCCACGCGCTGGCGGCCAAAGCGTTCGGCGCCGAGGTCACCGAGCTTCGGCTGTGGCCGGGCCGTCACCCGCGCACCAACACGTTCTTCTTCGGATGGGTCAGCTACCGGGGAAACCTGTCGAAGGGGGAGAAGACCGTCTTCTTTCTCGCTCCCAAAATTGCCGATTTGGTGCTGCTCAGCACGTTCGTTACGTTGCAGGCGACCGGAACGTTGCCGGACAACGACTACGCGGCGCTGACCATCGCCGTGTTCGCAACCGGCAGCTGGGTTGATTTCTCGAAAGACATCATCGCCTTCCGCCCGGCCAACGACGTGATGCGGGTGCACGCCATGTACGGAAACGACACGGAGCTCGATCGACTGCCCTGGCGGTTGCTCCACGCCGGCGTGTCGGCTGCCGCGGGCTACTTCATCGTGCGCGAGTACGCAGACATTTTCGATTCGAGTGATGCTGAGCAGACAGCAGGCGTAAGTCTGCCGCGGACATTCATGTTGCCCTTGTGGGACGCGCGCTTTTAGGATCGCGCGTCTATGGGGTTGGTTGATTTCGGTAAGGCGCGACCGCTTCGGTTCGCGGCTCTCGCTCTGGTGCTGGTCGGTTGTAGCGAAGGCGATAGCGCCGAGGAACCGGCTGGCGTGGGACCGCGTTTTGCGTTCGCCTTGCCGCAGGCCCCCGAGGCGCCCGTGTCGATGTCGACCGTGCCGTTTCCCAACGACGCTCTTCTCGGCGCTGACGGCACCTGGGACGTAAACGACGACACGCTGCTGCTCACGGTCAACGCCGAGGAGGAGCTGCGGCGCAACATTCTGCGAGCGGCCGACGAGGCGCGCTGCTTCGGGGTGACTCGCGGGGTCACGCTCCCTCTGGTCGACGTGCCGTTCGACAACCTGGTCGACCCGGCTTCGATCGGGGCGAGCAACGTGCGATTTGTCGACCTCGACTCCGGCGCCGCTGTGCCCTTCTCGGTGTTCTACCGAATCAACGACGAGCGCATCGTCGTGGAGCCCACGCGCGGGTACGTACTCACCCAGCAACACAGCTACGCCGTGGTTCTGACGCGCGGAGCCGCCCTGGAAGACGGCACGGCGCTCGGGGCAGACGCCGACCTGCGGGCGCTTTTGGCCGGCGACGACGACCCCCGAATCGCTCGGGCGGGGGCGGCCTATCAGCCGCTGCGCGACTACCTGACCGCCGAGGGGATCGAGCCCGCCGATGTCGTCGCGGCGTCGGTCTTTACGACCTGCGATTTCTCGGGGCCGCTAAGCGACGCGGCGGCAGTGCTCGACAGCGTCGGGCCGTCGGCGGTGTCGGTCGCGCGCACGTATGCGAGCGGTGCCGAGCTCGACGACCTGATGGGCACCCCGGACGACAACACGTTTCCGGGGGCGGACAACCCGGGCGGACACGCCCACGCGGACATCGCGTTCGTCGTGCTCGGCAGCTTTGCCAGCCCAAACTTTCGCTCGGACGACCTCGAGGCGGGGCGCTGGGAGCGAGACGGAAACGGCGACCTTCTCGTCAAGACGACCGAGCAGGTGCCCTTCATTCTCGCCCTGCCGTTTGCCGAGGACTACGCAGACACTCCGGTGGTGGTGTTTCAGCACGGCCTCGGCAAAGACCGCGGTCAGGTTCTGCAGATTGCGCAGCCCCTGGCGGCGGCGGGATACGCGGTCATCGGTATCGACATTCCGGCGCACGGCGCCCGGGCCACCAACGTGGTCGACGTTCGCCACAACTTCTACGACAAAGAAGAGCCCGACGGACTGCCCGATCCCAAGAACCTCACGCTGGCCGTCAACTTCTTTGGCCTCGACGCGTCGACCGGCATCGATCCGGAGTTCATTACCAGCGCGTTCAATCAATCGGCCGTCGACACTATGATGCTGGCCCGCGTGCTGGACGCCGGCGACTGGAGCGCGCTGCCGGCTGCCGAGGCCGCACTGGCCGGGCTTTCGTTCGACGGTGACTCGATCGTGTTTTCGTCCGAGTCTTTCGGCGGCATCTCGGGCCTTCTTGCCATGGCGTACGAGCCGCTGTACGGCGCCGGGTTCGTTTCCGTCGCGGGCGGCGGGCTGGTCGACCTGCTCGAGAACTCGCGCGGCCTGTCGTCGCTGTTCTTGCCGCTGTTCGCGGGGGCCTTCGGCCTCGGCCCCAACGATGTCGACCCCGCAATCAACCCGCCGCATACCAACGCGGCGTTCATGCTCATGTCTCAGTTCATCGACGTGGGCGACCCCATCGGCCACGCAGCGCGGCTCGCCGCCAGCGACAAGCACCTGGTCATGGTGAACGCGTTCGCCGATGAGATCGTTCCCAACCAGTCGAGCCAGTCTCTGGCCCGGGCCCTTGGCCTGGCCTGGGTAACGACCGGGCGCTCGCCCCAGGGAGGCCCGCTCTACATCGACGGCATGGCGACGGCACCGGCGCCGGTCGCGGGCAACGTAGACGGCGCGACCCGCGTGGCTCTCGAGGTGGCCGACGCCAGTCACGGCATGATCACCCGGGTCAACGCGCTACGCACCGTGGAACCGGGCGGACCTCCCTTTGAGCCCATCGACCCGCCGATCGCTCTGGTCAACCCGATCGTCGAGCTGCTCGACATGCTGATCGCGTACGTCGACACGTACCGAGAAGGCGCGGCACCCGAGCTGCGCGACACGCTCGAGTAGCAAGCCGCACCGCGGTGCGTCGAAGCGCCGGCTGCCCTGCGGGCCAGCCGGCCCGGCTCGCCTTCATCGCACTGGAGTTCGCGTGTATGTACAGCACGTACTTCGCTGAGATGGACGAGGGCCGCGCGTATCGCTGCGTATTCGGGGCATCGCTGTTCGGGTCGGCGTGCCTCACCGTCGAAGCGACGTTCTTTGGCGGTTTGCCACCCCAACGTCGACTTTGTGAGGTGTTACGGGACATCGAAGCTCACCGTGAGAAGTGGCACGAATCCCGCTTTACGTGTCGGCGAATGCGAACTCGCATAGCAACCGTCGTCTACATGGTCGCCACCCTCGCGGTGTCGGGATGCAGCAACCTCGAGTTCGAGCCGGGCGACGATGACGCGCTGGCGAACGCGGCGGAGCACGACACGCTCGAGGCTCGTGAGGACCGAGTCCTCGTGTCTCTGTCGAGCGACATCGCCGATGAGCTTCGGCGCGACTGGCAGCCGGGCGCTCTTGAACTGGTCCCGGTGCGGACCGAGGGCGACATAGAGATCGTCGAGCTGGCCCGGATCGACGTGGCCGAGCTGTCCAACCAGATTCACGCTCGCACCCATCGGTGCGGTGGCTTCATCGCGCATGATTCCATGCTGGAAGCCGTCGACTCGGCGCTGCACTACAGCGGCGGTCTGGTGGCGCGCCGCCAGGCGCTGACCGCGAGCGCCTTCTACGAGATCAATCAGGACGAGGCGGTTCGCGCGGCGATTGCTCAAGTGGACGACAACCAGGTTCTCGCCACCATCGAGGGCCTGGTCGCCTTTGGCACCCGCTACGAAAGCTCGCGGACGGCGGGCGAGTCGGCCGCCTGGCTGGCCGAGCGCTGGCGCGGTTACGCGGCGGGGCGCTCGGACGTCACCGTCGAGCTCGTCGACCACAATCGCACCAACATGCCGAGCGTCGCCATGACGATTCGCGGGTCGGTCGATCCCGGCAAGCGAGTGATCATCGGCGGCCACCTCGATTCGATCGTGGGCGGCTCGCGCGGCAATCCGAACACCCCGGCGCCGGGCGCCGACGACGACGCGTCGGGCGTGGCCGCCCTCGGTGAGGCCGCCCGCGTCATGCTGGCGACCAACTTTGTTCCCGACTACAGCGTGACGTTTTACGCCTACGCGGCCGAGGAAATTGGCCTCGTTGGCTCGGGCGAGCTGGCGGCCCAGGCGGAGGCCGCGGGCGACGAGATCCTCGGCGTGATGCAGCTCGACATGGTCAACTTCAACGGCTCGTCCATCGACATGGGATTGTTGTCGGACTCGGGCTATGTCGACTCGGAGCTCAACAGCTTTTTGGTGCAGCTCATCGAGGCCTACACGCCGTACTCTTACGAACTCACGACGTGCGGCTACGGATGCTCGGATCACGCGTCCTGGTCGCGTCGCGGATACCCCGCGGTCGCGCCGTTCGAGGCGCCGTTTAGCGGTCGCAACCGCTCGATCCATACCACCGGCGACACCATCGACAGGTCGAACGGCAACGCGAGTCACGCGGGCAAGTTCGCGCGCGTCGCAACGGCGTTTCTCATCGAGCTGAGCAAGGACAGCGCCGGCACCCCGGACGATCCGACCGACCCTCCGGACGATCCGACCGACCCGCCGGACGACCCGACCGACCCGCCGGACGACCCCACCGATCCGCCCCAGGAAGAGCCCGAGTGCCGCACGACCAGCGAGTGCGCTCCGGGGCAGGTCTGCACGGGCGACGGCGAGTGCGTGGATCAGGACACGCCGGGCGACGACCCGCCCGGGGACGACGTACCGGGCGACGATCCGCCGGGCGATGATCCCCCCGGCGATGGACCCGGCCCCTCGGACCCGTCGCCCGGCGCCGGTTGCAACGCGGGCACCGCAGGTGGATCCAGCGTCGGTTGGTTGATGCTATTCGCTTTGATCGGTCTGCGACGCCGACGGCGACGCTGAGTCGATAGTCTTCGGTTCATCAACCCACGAAAGGCCCGGGCGACCGGGCCTTTCGTTTGATCACCAACGAGACTTCCGTATGCGTCACTTGCGCTCGATCGCTCTGTTTTTCTGCCTGTTTGGGGCCACCTCGTGCGTTTCCGAGGGCCCGGCGCCGGCCGTGGAGGCAGTTAGCGCGGCGGTCGCGCGGACCAACATTGTGAGTCTCGACGCCGACGATGCCGCAGCGCTGCGAGCCGATCTTTCGCCTGGCGCCTTGGATCTCACGCCGATTGCGCGCGACGGGCGGGTCGAGATCGTTCGCCTGTCCGATCTGGAGGTCGCTCAGCTGTCGGATCTGATGCACGAACGCATCAATCGCTGCGGCGGCTTCTTGCTCCACGACAGTCTCGCCGACGCCGTGGATGCCGCGCGCGTCTTTAACGGAGAGTTCGAGCGCAGCGCCCACCTGCTGGCAGCGGACTACACCATCGACCGGCCGGACGTCGTGCAGGCGGTTCTGCCCGAGCTCGACGAGGGCAACGTAGTCGGCACCATCAGCGTGCTCGAGGCCTACGGCAACCGCTACCACAACCTCAAAGGCCCGGAGGCGGCCGACTGGTTGCTCGGTGAGTGGCAGCAGCTGGCGGCGGACCGGGACGACGTCTCGGCGCGGCTCGTCAGCAACAGCCGCACGCCCATGCCCAACGTCGAGCTCACGATCACCGGCGCGGTGGACCCGGGCACGCGCGTCATCATTGGCGGCCACCTCGATACCAAGAACACGGTGACGACCAATGAAGACTCACCCGGCGCCGACGACGACGCGTCCGGCATTGCCGTCATCACCGAGATCGCCCGGGCCCTGCTCGCCAAGGGCTACAAGCCCGACTACACCGTGACCTTCTACGGCTACGCCGCCGAAGAAGTTGGCCTGTACGGATCCGGCGAGCTTGCGAGCGCGGCGGCCCGGCGCGGCGAACAAATCCTCGGCGTCATGCAGCTCGACATGGTCAACTTTCCCGAGTCGGGCAGTCGAGGCCTCGACGGTTCGATCCTCAGCGACTTCGCCGACCCGGACCTGGCCGACTTCGTGCGCGACATCATCGCGACCTACACGCCGTACCGGTTCTCCACATCGAGCTGTGGCTACGGCTGTTCGGACCACGCCTCGTGGGCGCGCAACGGTTTTCCGGCGGTCATGCCGTTCGAGTCGGACTTTCGCGACTTTCAGCGCAGCCGCATTCACACCGCTAACGACACCCTCGAGCTGTCCAACGGTCGGGCGACTCACGCGATGAAGTTCGCCGAGATCGGCGCGGCCTACGTCGTCGAGCTGGCCAAGGGCAGCCTCGCCACTCCGCCGGGCGACGACCCGCCGGACGACGACCCGCCGGATGACGACCCGCCGGATGACGATCCGCCGGACGACGACCCGCCGGACGACGACCCGCCGGACGACGATCCGCCCGGCGGCGAGTGCCGTACCAACGACGACTGCCCGCCCGGAAACGTGTGCACCCGCGACGGCACGTGCGTCGATCAGACGCCCGACGACGACCCGCCTGGGGACGACAATCCGCCCGGCGACGACAACCCTGGCGACGACCCCGCCGATCCGACCGGCGGCGACAGCGACGACGGCCCCGCCACCCCGGGCGGCGAGTCCGGCGGCTGCGCCACCGCGCCGGGCACCTCGGGCTCACCGATCGCCTGGCTCATCGGCGCACTCGCCCTGCTGTTCGCCCGCCGGCGGCAACGCTAGACAGTCGGTCTCGGAGTTCGGCCTCGGTATCGGATTCGGCCTCGGTCTCGGATTCGGTCTCGGGTTCGGTCTCGGATGGTGCGGGCGACTGACGACCGGGGCTACGCGATGGGGGCTGGCCGTGCTCAGGCATACGGTCCGCTGATCGCCCAGCGTCGTGCGCAGGGCTCCGTGCCGAGCGTCAACCTTCGCGCGTGCGGTCCGAACTCGTGCGCGATCCGTCGAGCTTGAACCGGTGTCGCTTGATCTGCGGCCCCGTGGACGGCCCGCTTCGCGGGCCTCATCGTTGCTCATCGGTCGCTGGGCCCACCCAGCTCCGCTCTTCGCGCCTCGCCACGAGGCCGCATCTCTGCGCGACGCCGGCCCAATCTCTCGGATCCCGACACGAGCGCGGCCAGCCCCCATCGTCTCCGCCCCTT